>Ga0228710_1000224_pt1 | contig 59162 bp, 30 predicted proteins | sample MedpolnodulmetaG_FD_177995 | JGI IMG/M metagenome (GOLD analysis project Ga0228710, IMG submission 177995) | Root nodule microbial communities from Medicago polymorpha collected in Santa Monica, California, United States - pink nodules | ecosystem: Host-associated > Plants > Roots > Nodule... | reverse complement strand
AAGGCACATGCTTGTACCATATTGAATCATCAAGTCTTCGGCAATAAAATTAGTGTGTGTTCAAAGAAATTCTCCATTGTTCTCTTAGTTATTACTTTGTGAGTTTGTGTCCCACTGATATCAAATTTGGTACCAGAGCGCAGGTTAGGTCCTGCAAAGTGTCAGTGTCAAAAATAGTTTGAGTGTGTGAGGAACAAAATAGTTCTCACCGTGTCAAAGTCGGTATCAAAAATAGTCCGAGTGTGTGAGAAACAAAAGAGATTTCATTGTGTCAAAATTACTGTGAGCATATTTTAAGAGAGATATGTCAAACAATAATTTCAACATCGTTTGATCTGGTCTCAAACTGAATTCTGAATTAGATTTCAGTTATTGGGAGTTTATGATGATAACACATCTTAAAGCTCACAACATATGGAGCTTTGTTGAGTCTGATTTACAACAAGGAGCATAAGATGAAGCATTGTTTGATTAGTGACAAAGATGAAGGTTGCGACAGAACTGTGCTTTTTTTTGTTCACCACATCTTGCCTTGTACTTATATCAGGTTTCTTTTTGTCCGTCACAGTAACTACTCTTTAGTGTCCCTTTTTTCTCTAATAACTTATCTTTTCAACACATGCAGGGCTCCAACTTCATTCTATGCCTTATGATTATTCTGCTACGACTGAGGCAATGGCACTACTTTATCATTAGTTAATTATATTAGTTTTTTTAACAAAATTAGTTAGTTATATATATACACTAACCGAAGAATTAAAGTGTTCTTTACAACTAGATTCTTTTTCACATGTTTTTTGTTCTATAAATGAAGAAAACAAAATTGTTTCAATTAGTTTCTAAACTTTAAATCAGGCAAGCTGTTTATGAATCGACCAAATAAATATGGGTTGTGCTCAAAAAGTCATTAAGGCTTCTCCCTTATGCCTCTTTTTATTTTATTTTATTATATATGTATTAAACATAGAAACTTGCATATGGTTAGATTACTGAAGTATGCCATGAATGCATTGTAATACAATGCTTTTATGTCATTTGTATTCCTAGAGATAATGAGCTCTTTGGAATTGTCATGATTAATATTATAGCCTTTAGATTACTGAAGTATGCCATGAATGCATTGTAATACAATTTCTGTGGTATTTAAAATAAATGGAAGTGAATTGGTAAAAGGTGGCCATGTGATAGCAAAATATGGATGTTGGTCTCTTCTAAAAGGAGGCATAGTTGCAAAATTTTCAAGCCCTGCTGAAATTCTTTTTGAGGTGAAATGGTTTTTATCTAATCTTATTTTGCTTTTATTTCTTTAAATTTCCTCAAATACGTGATTACAAGGTTTTTATTATCACTTCAGTCACTTCTGTCTTTCATAGAAAATGAAATTTACATTTCCTGACTATTTAAATATTTGTTTAACGTTATGTTAAGAGTCGTACATTTGATGAGATATGAGTTTATAAGTTGGAGACATTCTCACCTTAAAAAGTTTATAAGAGTCTCACATCAAATTTGATGAGATGAGTTTATAAGTTGATGTTGTTACCTTACAAGTCAATTTGGTAGCATTGAGTTAAACCTGATATAAGAACCTATTAGAGTATTAAAGTCTTTCCGTTAGGTCCACCCATTAAATTATCATCTCACCAAACACAATAGTGTTGGACATTAGAGGGTATATAAAAAAATATCGAAGTCTCGTGTTGTAAATAGAAATGGCCGACGAAAATTTTATAAAGAGAAACATCTCTCACATAACAAACCGTTTTGTATACATGAGTTAAGCTCAATTTTAATTATATGATGGTATTAGAATCTATCAAAGATTCATTGGGTCACCCTTTACAGAAAAATCATTTTCAAGAGTGTTAAGACTTTAGATCCACTGTGCAATATTTCACCATATGTTTTAGTAAAATGCATAATCAGAGAGTGAAATAAAATAGTGAAAGTTATTTTTGTTTTTGAAGGAAAATATAGTGAAAGTTATTGATTTATCTATTTAGATATTTGTTAAATATTGTCAACTGAAATTTACTAGCAATGCAGAGCAAGAATCCAACTCCAACTGTGGAATTATGGACTGACGGTGTCTCTTTACAACCATTCAACAAAGAGAAATGATATTTGTACAACCATTTTTTGACAATTTTTGGACAACTTTCTCTCTCATACTCACATGTTGCTCTTATCCTCTCTCTTCCTTTTTCTCTCTCCATTGTTTTTGACCAATAAGAAGAAAGAAAAACAAGGTTGTCAATAAAGTTGTCATCAAATGGATGTCCAAATATCATTACTCTTCAACAAAATGCAATGGAGATCGCACCAAGACGACAGCGTTGAGAGGGTAAGCTAATCCAATCCAAGTATAGCAGAAAAAATATACATAACCAGCATAGTTAAAATAAGTAGTAAAAGTTTAACATAAAATTATTAAAGAATTGTGATCTATAACCTGCAGGTACGTAAGAGCAAGGTGACATTCCATGTAAATCATCTAAACGAAACATCATTGGAAGGAGCAACGGTTGTCACCAAACAAACAAAGGCAGATTTCCCATTCGGATGCGGGATGAACCATCATATCCTCACAAACATTGAGTACCAGAAATGGTTTGCGTCAAGATTCAAGTACACAACTTTCACCAATGAGATGAAGTGGTATAGTACAGAGAAAATTCAAGGCCAGGAAAACTATACTATCCCAGATGCCATGTTGAAATTCGCCAAAGAAAATGGCATTTCTGTCAGAGGTCATGCCATTTTGTGGGACGACAAAAGATTTCAGCCCCAATGGGTTAAGTCCCTATCTCCTGAGGAATTACGAGAAGCGGCTGCAAAAAGAATGAAATCTGTGGTTTCAAGATATAGTGGACAATTGATTGCATGGGATGGGATGTTGTGAACGAAAATGTCCACAACAGGTTTTTTGAGGACAAACTCGGTGAAAATGCCTCTGGAGTATATTATTTAACAGCTTACCATCTTGATCTGAACACCAGCATGTTTATGAATGAGTTTAACACCATCGAATACAGTCCAGACCAAGTTGCCAGCCCAGCCAATTATATCAGGAAACTTAAGGAGATTCAACAATTTCCAGGCACTACTGGAATGTTATTGTCTATAGGGGTGCAAGGCCATTTTTCACGCGGCGTGCCAAACATTGCTTACATGAGGTCAGGTCTAGATCTTCTTGGTGCAACTGGACTTCCTATATGGCTCACTGAAAGTAGTGTGGATTCTAATCCAAATCAGGTATTTCCTAAACTTTAAAAGTAATAACTTCTGCTTATTTCACAAGTCAAAATACAAAGCTGCATGATTTAAAACAGAAGATTCATAGTTTAGCTATCTGTTTCATCTATTGGCAATAGAAGTAAAAGAAAAAACCTAAATATAGCAATGAAAAATTTCAGAAGTATTAGTTTCATAAGCATCACTGGCCACATTATATGACATGATCAAACAGAAAATGATCATTTTTTTTCTTATTTTCGTCTGTTGGGTAGGCAGAGTATTTTGAAGAGATCCTAAGAGAGGCTTACTCTCATCCAGCTGTTGAAGGGATTATAATGTTTGTAGGTCCAGCACAAGCCGGTTTCATCAACACACAACTTGCAGACGCGAATTTTCAAAATACTCCAACCGGAGACGTTGTGGACAAGCTTATTGGCAAGTGGGGAACTGGAACTCATACAGCCATAGCAGATAGTAGAGGAATCATAGATATTTCACTACATCGTGGAGATTATGATGTAACTGTTACACATCCTCTAATCCAATACTCCAGAAAACTGAATATAAGTGTAAGGAAAGGATTTTCACCGGAAACCATCCATGTAAAAATGCATGCCTAAAAAGATACCAACTTTTACAACTTATACTGAAGCTAGCAATAGTTAACTGTGTCAATTTTGAAAGATTATAGTAATAAAATGGTTTGCACCATAAGTTGATTATTTTTTGTTATATTACAATTTTCATCCAAATTAGAAATGAACCCTCTTTGTCAGAAATCTACCACAAAATGCACCAGAATTTTAAAATCTATATAAACAGGTGGAAGAAACATTTCAACAAACAGTTAAAGGGCATAATTTCCGGTAAAACCTGTATATGTGCCACTCAAGAAACATCTTTTTTTTTTAGTGAAATTGATGTTGTGTTGTTTTTTACGAGCGATGCCATGAATATACTTATGCTGACTAAAATAAATGTCAGACCACACTAAGATTATTATTAATAAAAACAATTAAAGCAATGGTTCAAAACAAACAGGCGGTGTTGTATGGTATGAAGTGTTTGACACTTAAAATACAATGCAAGAATGAAGTAAGTATAACGAAAATGAGAATGTTGTGTTGGATGGGTGGTAAAACTAGACGGGACAAGATTAGAAAAGACACCATTTGAGAGAGTTGTGGTAACGAAAAGATGGTTTGAGCATGTAGAGAAGACTTATATATCTTATCTTATAATACAAAGAATAGATCATATGAGGAGAGTCGGATCAAAAGACCTGGAAAAACTATATGAGAAATTGTTAGAAAAAGTTTCGAGGTTAGTGAATTGGATCCAAATATGATTTAATATAAAACATTACTTCTTGCGATCACATTTATAAACAACAAACAACTTTTAAATTCATTAAATATCTAATGTATTTGGTGTACTACATACCAAATAACAAGTAGTTTATAATATGATCAGATGAAGTATGACATAATTTGATTCAACTAACCAACCTCATTTAATGGAATAATATTTGATTGTTGTTATAATAATTCAAAACACAAACCCACAAATAACTCAAGCACTAAACGTATGTTTGAACTTACATTTTCAATCTTCATCACCGAGTGTGTATGAGTATGAGTTTTAGTAAACAATAGAAATTTATCTCAAGTAAAAAGAAGGAGAGAAATTTCAGTAAATAGTAAGTAAAGTAAATAAGAAAAAAAGTAGTGAGTTAATGAACGGTTACTTACCAACTGCAATGTTTGACGGATATATATAGTGGACGGTGCATAAGTTGAAGGGTTGTTTGTTTGATAAATCACACAATATGAAGGTCGGTGCAGCAGCAGCAGCAGCAGAGCTATGCATTTTGTTGTTCACCACATCTTGCCTTCTTCACGTTTCATCAGAGCTACATTCTATTCCTTATGATTATTCTGCTACTACTCAGGCAATGCCATTTCCTTATCTCTTTATTACTTACTTTTATATACCGACAAAAAATCTGAGTGCTGTTTACTAGTTATTTTTTGTTTGCATGTTCCCATCTTTATTCTATAAATTCAAGAACACGTAATAGTTTTGACCATTTGAGTTTGTCTACTTGCATAAACACTTGTGAGACTTTATGAACACAGCTTATGAAATTTTTATAAGTTTTTTTAACTTATGAAAACAGCTTATAACTTATACAAAAATAGTTTTACTTTATTTTATCTTTTGCTATAGAAATAGTTTGTACATTAGGACTAATCATGATAAGGGCTTATGCTATAAGCTGCAAATTAAGTTGTTTATCCAAACATGGCCTAATTTAAGCTTATTCTATGCCTTGAAATAAAGCAGTGTGTGACAGAACCTAAGAGGGCACAATATGGGGGAGGCATTATAGTAAATCCAGGATTTGATCACAACATAAAGGGTTGGAGAGTGTTTGGAAATGGAACAATTGTGGAACGTATATCAACTGATGGAAATAGATTCATTGTTGCTCGCAATAGAACACAAATATTGGATGGTTTCTCACAGAAGGTCCAACTGAAGAAAGGAATGATATACATGTTTTCTGGTAACTTCTGCTTCTCTGTCGTCAATGATTATTTGATGAATGTTGCCATGTTTGTGATTCATTAATTTACCTTTCTTAAACCTTCTTTATATTCAGCTTGGTTTCAGCTCAGTGAAGGAAGTGACATTGTGTCAGTTGTATTTAAAAGAAATGGAAGTGAACTGGTGCATGGTGGCCATGTGATAGCCAAACATGGATGCTGGTCGCTCCTAAAAGGTGGCATAGTTGCAAACTTTTCAAGCCCTGCTGAGATTCTTTTTGAGGTGAAATGGTTTTCTTCTTATCTAATTTTGCATATTTCCTCAAGTGTGTCATTGCAAGTACGTAGTTCTCACTTCTCAGTATTTGCATATAAGAAAAAGTGTAAATGTTAACAATTAACCCTCTTCTGAACAAATACTCAAATAGCATCTAAATTTCATTTTCTATAGGAGAATTAAGTTAGAAGTGTGTCATTTTCTATGAGAACTATTCATGCTTGGAAGTTGAGTAAAATTTGTAACCAGAGAGTGAAATGAAATGGTCAAAGTACTTGTTTTTATGTGCTTAGATATTTGTTGACTGAAATTAACTTGCATGCAGAGCGAGAATCCAACTGTGGAATTATGGGTTGATAGTGTCTCCATACAACCATTCACCAGAAAGCAATGGAGATCACACCAAGATAGCAGCATTGAGAGGGTAAGCTAATCTGTAGATTGTTTTCAATTAGATGCCTGTGCTTTGCACCAGGGGATGAATCATTGCTTTTATTTTTGTATTACTAGTACTACCATCACGACTCTCGCCGACCAATAGTCAAGCATGTTGTCATTAAGAGGAACAAACTCAACAGCCTACCAAATTGCATAATGAAAATCAGTAGTAGATGTATAGCATAAAAAATGCTTAACAAGTTCTCTGATTTATAACCTACAGGTACGTAAGAGCAGGGTGAGATTCCAGGTAACTCATCCAAACGAAACAGTGTTGGAAGGAGCAACAGTTGTTATTAAACAAACAAGGGCAAATTTTCCATATGGATGTGCGATGAACCGTCATATCCTCACAAACAGTGACTACCAGAAATGGTTTGTGTCAAGATTCAAATACACAACTTTCACTAACGAGATGAAGTGGTATAGTACAGAGAAAATTCAAGGCCATGAAAACTATACTATCCCAGATGCCATGCTGAAATTTGCCAAGGAAAATGGCATATCTGTCAGAGGTCATAACATTTTGTGGGACAGTGAAAGACGTCAACCTGAATGGGATTTGTCCCTGTCTCCTGATGAATTACGAGAAGCAGCTGCAAAAAGAATGAAATCAGTGGTCTCAAGGTATAAAGGACAATTGATTGCATGGGACGTGGTAAATGAGAATGTCCACTTCCACTTTTTTGAGGACAACCTCGGCGAAAATGCCTCTGCAGTATATTATTCAGCAGCTTACCATCTTGATCCTACAACGAACATGTTCATGAATGAGTATAACACTATTGAATACAGTGGTGATAAGGATGCCAGCCCAGCCAATTATATCCGGAAACTTAAGAAGATTCAGCAGTTTCCAGGAAATGCTGGAATATCATTGGCCATAGGGTTGCAGTGCCATTTTTCAAGTGGCGTGCCAAACATTGCTTATATGAGGTCAGGTCTTGATCTTCTTGCAGCAACTGGACTCCCTATATGGCTCACAGAAACCAGTGTGGATCCTCAGCCAAATCAGGTATGTATATTTCCTCAACCTTCAAAAGTAATATAATAAACTTCTTCCTGTTCAAGAAAATTTGTTATTTATAAATTCTGCTTATTACACAAGTCAAAATACAATGCTGCATGATTTAATACCAAAGATGCATAGTTTATCTATCTGTTTTCATCTGTTTGCAAAAAAGGTAAACAATATATGACAGGAACATTTAGTTTCATTCGCATTACAGTTACAAGCCACATTCCATGACAGGAACAAATAGAAAATGAACATTTCTTTCGCATTTTTTGCTTGTTGGGCAGGCAGAGTATTTTGAAGAGATTCTTAGAGAAGGTTACTCTCATCCTGCAGTTCAAGGAATTGTAATGTTTGTGGGTCCAGCACAGGCTGGTTTCAACAGTACACTCCTTGCAGATGCAGATTTTCAAAATACTCCAACCGGAGACGTTGTGGACAAGCTGATTCTTGAGTGGGGATCTGGGCCACATACGGCCATAGCAGACAGTAGAGGAATTATAGATATTTCATTACATCACGGGGATTATGATGTAACCGTTACACATCCTCTAACCAATTACTCCAAAACACTGAATGTAAGTGTGAGGAAAGGATTTTCTCTGGAAAGTATCCATGTGAAAATGCATGCCTAAAAAGCAACAACTTTTTATAACTTCTGGTGAAGCAAGCAATAGTTACTTGTCTCAATTTTGAAAGATTATAATAAAATGGTTTACAGTATCATGCTTGATTATTTTTGGTTTTATGTTACACTTTTCATCCAAATTAGAAATAAAATATTTGTGTACATCTGCCACTGCGACTACAAGAGATATAATCTAATAAAACATAAATACAGAACAATGCTGCATAATTATTTTTCTAGTATAATATGCTTCAATTACATCAGATGATAACTCATTTTGTAATCCAAGACAAAAATAAAACTTAACAAAGCCCTAGCAGCTAAGTGAAAGATGTACTCTTGATTGCAAATCCAGCTTTCTTACCTAGTTAAAATGCTAGCCAGACAAAACTACAAAATTCTAGAAAGATGTTAGATTTAATTCCTCCTCGAAATTGAGATCGCCAGATGCAAATGATGTCAAAGTCACTTGTTCTGGATTGGATTTGATTTACTAGCTGGAGTCTTCCTTAAACTTGTGTCTACAGATCTCTGAGAGGCTTCATAAGATATTTCCGACTTGTTTAAACTTGCAGAGAAGGAGGAAACATGAACTAACAGCTTTCGTGGCGGAAACCTATCTATAAGATTGCTTCTAGTTTCACTATTGATCAAAACTATAGAACATGTCATTAAATTCAAGAGCATTAGGACAAAGAGACCCAACAAAGTACGTTGAGTGGTTATCATGGCACGGTTTACTCGAAACAAACAACAGATGAGGCAAGAAAAAAGAATGGAATTATTGTGCTTGGAACTATCCCATAAGAGTGTATTGTAGTGAGAGTCTGTATCTCAAAGGGAAGCAATTATTCTCAATAGCTTGTTGGTGGCTGATGGTTTTAATGGACAATGGAGAACAAAGCAAGTAGGTTCTGGGACTCTGATCAAGGACTCAAGATACTAGTGTAATGCATAAATATAAACTTGCCTTCCCTCTTTTAAAAAGGATGAAATAATGTAGTTAAGATTTTTTCAACCGCTCAATAGTTGTGTGAAAGAATCTGATTTGAGGAATAGGAAAGGGAAGGAAGGTACATGGATAATGGATTATTGGACCTGCCACATTTTGTTGTGTTGTGGAGTAGAACATGGAATGGAAGGAGCTAGTCATGTGATCCTTAATCAAATCCCATACTTCTCAGACATTTATATACCGTTTCCATCACATGCTAATATGGATCATGTGACTAATCACATGATGTTGAAATGGGTTTCCTTTCCTTGACCATATTTATTTGTTTATTATAAGCATGACAAACACAGCTAAACAGAGCTGGGTAAGATTACTTTCCAGGAACTTGAAAACTTCACCTTCAGGGAAGTTTATTAACAGCTACTAATGGACGATAGACTCCTAATAAATTCATCATATTCCAAGAGTCGCAACCGATTAGTTTTACACGGATTTTTATAGAATTCAATGATAATAAACCATAATTTCATGCACACAATGTTTATGAAAGAAACATATGTGCGAAACTGTAATTAGTTTCTTTTAAGTTCAGATACTGTGTGTCCACACACTATAACTTTCCTACATGCTTGATATATTATTGCTCCATCCAAAGCATGTAACCTTTTTGTGTTGAATTTGATGTAGTTTTGGGGTCTTAGATAGATACTTCGATCGAGGATGTGATCTTGTATTTGGTCTGAACAGATTTAGTCAGATGGCTCCTAAATGGTGCTTTTAATAATGGAGGTGTTATAGTCAAAGAGCCTCACTTGATTAGAATCAAATTTGCATGTGGAGACAGTGGCTTCAATATTCTCTGTGCTAACAAAAAACATATGGTCTTTGTCAGCAAGAATAAAGTAGAATTTGTGCAACAGATTTTTCCAATTACATGTCTGAGACTAAGTGACTCTAGTGATGGTTATTTTGCACTTCACGATTTGTTTGGCGATGTGAGAGAAGGAAGGTGGGTTCTGATTGAAGTTTGTAGCCCAAACATCCAACCAAATTGTTCAACATGATTACAATCCCGTAAGATATGGAGTGTGGTCTCTGCCTGATATGATTTTGCACACCAGATCTGGAGAGAAATGAATATAGTAACACAGCAAAATCATAGCACATTAGTCAGCATGTGGTCATGAAGTCAAACGCATCCACCAGTCAACTCATATCAGTGTACTACACACTACTAATTAGTACCTGTTATCATCAGATATGCATTAGATATTACTCCAAAGTAAAGTGAATTGGATGAGTATGCGAAAATCAGCATGTTATTGTAGTAATGATATATTTTTTCATCACCTCCTTTAGAGAATGTAGTACACCAATACGAAGATACTATTTTCAACTAATATTAAACATATGAATTTGTGAAGTTTTGTAATCTTGGTCTTTTTATCATTCAAAACTATATTGCACTTATAGAATCAACCTATTGTACAAATTTTATAAGTCATATAGAATCAATCTATTGTACTGAACTAATCATTATCAATCATCAGTCGATCACTAAAATTCAACAAGTAAAAGCAGAATACATAGGTCTTTGCCCAATTCACATATCATATAGATAGACAAAGTGAAAGAACATGTGTATATGAAGAATAAACAAGAATTGTATTGGTTAAATACTTCAAAACAATATAAGAAAAGAACTGTTATACAACTATATGTTCACTAAAATAGTTGTGTTTCATTCAGTTTCATTTTTATCAGATAATATAGAAGCATCCTCCTTCCAGATCAGGTTACCATAACCAAAAATTCTTGCAAAACATGAAACCAACTGCTCTTGTATTATTTCTTCTGCAGGAAGGTCAAAATCTGTCTCTCTTCTCAAAGATGTCACTTCTTTATCAGCAATTCCACAAGGAACAATGTGCTTAAAGTAGTTTAAATCAGGATCAATGTTAAAAGCCATCCCATGAGAAGTGATTGCATTCGATATCCGAACACCAATTGCACCTATCTTTCTTTCTCCAACCCACACCCCTGTCTCACACTTCCGTCCAGGACAAGCTTTCACACCGTATAGACCAGCCAGTTCAATCATAGTTAACTCAATTTTTTCTACAAATTTTCTAGCACCAAGTCCTGTCTCACGAAGTGATATGATAGGATATAAAATGGCTTGGTGTGGACCATGAAATGTAATGTCTCCTCCGCGTTGTGTGTAGTGAAGTTCAGCGCCAATCTGTTCCAATTCTGACTGCGGGATTAATAAATTATGAACAGTTTGTCTTTTGCCAACTGTGTATGTAGGAGGGTGTTGCAAAGACAGAAGAGTATCACATCTCTTATGAGATTTTCTATCCAAGACTAGCTTTTCCTGCAGTTTTAACGCATCCAAATAGTTGACGACTCCCATTTTCCATACCTCAAGGGTTCGCAACGCTCTCATTGCCTGTTCACAAGGACATTATCAATTACATGAAATGCTTCTAAAATATAACTACTGTTCATGTCTCAAATCTAAAAAGTGCATTCATGTGTATTTATTTACAGTGCCCTACACCAAAAGTTGCATCGATAGAATCCCACTTTCAATAAGTAACCATAAAATGAAGCAGAATATTAGAATCGATACAAACAGTTGGAAGAAACATTTCAACAAACAGTTAAAGGGCATTCACGGCAAAGCCATATATTCAATATATTTCGATTTTTATGAATAAAAGCTGTTACTAGATTCAAATGGGTTTTCAACGGTGAGCAAAATTTCCAACGTAGAATTGCATATTGAGGTTAAGAAAGACTTACCTGGAAAATAAAAAATGGTACTTGAGATTGGTAACTGTGCAATTCGGACAAATTTACTACAATAGAAGAAGAAGTATGTGATCGTGAACTGAAAATGTGAAGTTAAAGAAGAAGAAGAATGGAATTGGAGAAGATAGAATTCCCAGCGTTTGGAGTGGAAGAAAACATGTGGAGCATAACTGCCAAATGCAATTTACTATATTTAATTTTATTGTTTTTTTTGTTGAAGGAATTGGCTTTTTATTAATTTAATTTATTTTGCTTTGGATTTTTTAGAGGACTTTTCTTTTAAATAGTTTTGATCAATCAATGGAAAATAAAAACAAACTAACTACCAACTAAGTTTTTGAATATACTCATAATAAATTTAACCTAGACACGACAATGACAGTGACCAGTCGACAATGGTAACAATTTGAGAAAATTAAAGTAGAAGAATGTCAATACATGTCTCGTTATATCATATTAGACATCAAACACAACTTCAATCAAAAATGTTAGTGCCACGTAAGTTGTGTTGATTTATTTCTCTCAATATTTTTTGGATGATTGCATCAATGTGAAAACTATTAGGAATTTAGGATGATATTGTTTCATCAATGTTGTTACAAACTTGCACTTGAAAGGAGAACCTAGTTCAAACTTTAGTGAAACTAAGATTGCCAAGACATAGCTTTAGTTGTTTCCAGCAAAGCCATCATTAATTTTCAACTTCAATTTTCTTTCCGTTTTTGTTAAATTTCATTTTAGATTATCCCAAACAAATAGTACTAGTGTGTCTAGCCAAACTATTGTAATCCCTTGATTTCAAAATTTTATCTTTTTTCCGTATGTGCTTGTACTTTCCTTTCATTGATGTTCTTTCACGTGCACCGGAGACTGGAATCAAAAAATGGGAGAGAAGTTTGTTGCAACATAATCTCATGTAAAAACTCCACCAACATCAGTTATTTGTTGGTTTGTAAAGCATTCTAAGGCAAAGAACTGAAGCTCTCAACTTCTGCCCTATGATTCTATTTGAATGTTACATTAAGGGATGATATTGGCGTGTGTCTGTGTCATACTAGTTTTTCTTTTCCATTTTTGAACGGTTTTAAAGAAAGTCATATGATAACTTGGTTTACAATCAAAGGTATCAAAGAGAGTCTACTTACTGATATACCATTCAGATTCACAATATTCTTCAAAGACCAACATGTTTTTCAGCCAACACCAACAAACAATACTCATGTGTTCCAGGCTTCCAGCATTCATCTCAACAAGGCATTCACATGCAGCATTCATCTTCAAGATCTTCAACAATAAATAAAAAATACCGAGCGTATTTGTATTTAACTAAAATATTGAAAAATTAATATCATAGCCTTCAAGATATTAATTGTTATTTATCTACTAGTACTGTACAGAGCATATAAGTCAAACTTAACAGCTTCCCGGTCTTAAAAAACTAGAAGTATACAAACTGATGCTTATTGTGATTCAATTAACTAATTAATAAGTCAGCCTTGTCAGCTTCAAGATCTTCAACTATAAACAAAAAAAATACTGAGCTTATTTGTATTTAACTAAAATGTTGAAAAATAAAAATCCTAATCTTCAAAAAGGGGCATTCGGAGAATCGAACTCCGGACCTCTCGCACCCAAAGCGAGAATCATACCACTAGACCAAATGCCCTGCTATGAAAAGTTTTGTTTGTGAATGTATGTATTAGTTAGTTCAGGCAATTATATTTAGGGTAAAATTAATTTAGACCTCTTATTTTACCACATGTCATTATTACGTTGATAGCATTCTCATTTTAATAACATCTTACTATGTGTGAGTTACTTGCACAATTGTTTTAGGAAAAAAATTAATACCTCTAATTTTCACCACATGTAATCATAACACAAGTTAATGACAAGAATTCTTTCTAATATCCACATCCATTAGGATCTCATTTTGTATTCTGATGAGGACTAAAGCAAAACAAAATTCAAATCAGAATGTTATCAACAATGAATATCATACTTCTAATATGAGATAAATAAATGCAATATCCAAATCAAACTATATGTGTACATTTTGGCTATGAATCGGTTTCAGAACAAATATGATATCGTTTCCAAACAGATTTTACAAAAGAAGATCCAAAAATATCTAATGAAAATTGGTTTTGGACAGTTTTCAAACACTGAGAGTAATTAAATAACCAACGTTATATAAAAAACGGGGCATCCCGAGAATCTAACTCGCAACCTCTTGCACCCGAAGCAAGAATCATACCACTAGATCAAATGCCCATATTGAAGTAAGCAAGGTTAGGTGAGATCTATGTCTTCTTGGTTACTATTGAAATTGTTTATGAATACCACATGGTCTGCAGTTGTATTGTAATATTGCATGAAAATGACCAAATCTGCTTATTTGGATACACAATTGTTAGTTGTTCTTCAACATCTTAATATTGACAACAGAAACCAGGTGCTAAATACAGTCCTGTGACTTCTCATGATAATGAGACCACTGGATGAAGCTACCATCTCATAAGCTAAGATGGTATTCTAGGTAAGACATCAAAGAGTCGCCACCGTGGTATGACATAAGTGGTAGATACTTGAGTCATTTAATCATTTAGTAAGAGGTTTGATCTTGGATCGATGCGTATAAAAACATAACTTATAAGATTAACTATGACCGACAATAGTCTTTCATGACCAACTTGTTTTTCAGCCAACACCCATACACTATTCATGTGTCCCAGCAGTCACATGCAGTCTCTAATGCTAATTGTTAGGTAATAATAAATACTAGAACTAGACACTACTATATAGATCAAACTTAACAGCTTCCAGATCTTAAAAAACGAAAAGGCATAAAAACTTGACAGCTTCTGGATCTTAAAAAACAAATAAGTCAACCTTGTCAGATTCCGAATCTTTAACAATATTAAAAAAAAAACTTATTTGTATTTAATTAAAAAAACAGGGGCATTCCGAGAATCGAACTCGGGACCTCTCGCACCCAAAGCGAGAATCATACCACTAGACCAAATGCCCTGATATGAAAGGTTTTGTTTATGAATTAGTTAATTAGACAATTAGTTTTGGAAAAATTGGAATTTAGATCTCTTACTTTTACTGCATGTCATTGTTATCATCACATTGGTAGCATTCACATTTTAACAACGTTTTACAATGTGAGAGTTGTATTGCTGAATTTGCATTTACACTGCTATTATACACAAGTTCACTGTTGAAATTTAAAAATAAAATGGCTTACATTTTCACGTATATGATAACAATCAAGTTTTATCCCACTAGTTAAAATTGGCTACATGGATCAAAAGTCATCATATGTTCTAACATAAATCGTATATATAACAAAAGTAAATAGTTTCATTAGTATTTTTTAGCCGTCTTTCTCTACATCTAGCGACTGAACCACCATCCGTATGATCTATTCTCCTTACTATAGAATCTATAAATTTCCTCCAGACATGTCCAAACAACTTATTATTTACAATAGGTGCAAGCTTGATTACCCAACTCTCTCTCTCTTTAATGTTATTGTTCCTATTCCTATCTCGTTTTTATTTTGTTAGGGATCTTTTCTCGTCTAGTATTTCCACTCATCCAGTATAGTTTCCACATAGACCTCAATCCTTTTTGTGTTGGCTTTTTACTACCCAACACTTTATCTCATACAACAACACAACTTTTTCCCATGATTATAAAAGAACTTACTTGTCAATTGTCACTGCAAAGGGAGAGTTCGTGATATGAGGACATAAGTCTGGCTACTAGTACATTATTTCATGTATCACAGCATTCATCACAACAAGGCATAAAAACTGCTGCTTATGGCTATTTATCAAACCAAATAAAAAGTCAACCTTGCCAGCTTCCAGATCTTCAACAATAATAAATAAAAAACACAGCTTATTTGTGTTTAACTAAAATATTGAAAAGTTAAACTCCTGACTTTCAAAAAGGGGCATTCCGAGAATCGAACTCGGGACCTCTCGCACCCAAAGCGAGAATCATACCACTAGACCAAATGCCCTGATATGAAAAGTATTAGTTTGTAAGTTAGTTGAGACAACTGTTTAAGGAAAAAAATGTTTATACCTCTTGTTTTCACCAAATGTCATGACTAAACAATTAGATGACAATATTTCTTTCTAATATTCATATTCAATGATCTCATTATTAATCTGATCATGCCTGAAGCAAAAGAACATTCAAATCAGAAAGTTATCAACATTGAAAGTCGTAATTCTATTGTGACTTGTGAGATAAATAAATGCAACAGGAAAATCAAAACTATGCATCAGAAACCAATTTGATAAAGCAATTCAAGCCCAAAAATGCTGAGATTGATGTTGTACCTGGATTTCTGGCTATGCTTCCATTTCTTGGGGCAGGGATGATATCTAGGCCTTAACCATCGTGCTTGCAAATTTTTCTTGTTATTGTCATATCTACTGAAAGTGGGGATTCTGTCAAGGCCAAGAAGTTGCATTTTTTAACCTTTCCCTTTAATTTCGATAAAGGAATGAAACTCAATTGTTAACTGCAATAACCTCACTATATTTTATGCATTGGATCGCTTCTTTTCCTACAGTTAAAAATTGAATTCATCAAAGACAATGAAAACTTACGAATATATTGTGATGATTATATGTGATATTTTAAAAGTGGGAAATCCTACACCTCTCACTCCTCAAACCTTTAAAGGGTTTATAATCTATTCTGAGCTACTTAGAGAAATTTTATTTTGACTTATCATAGAACATAGCACTGTGAATTTGAGCCTTCAGGTTTACATTTTGCATTTTATCTTAAAATTTAAGTTGGTCGGAACTCAACTTTACAAAACGACAACTTGCAAATTGCTCACCACTTATAACCACTATGCATACCATATTATTATCCAATGCACAACTCTCAACATTTTATAATGTAGCATACATTTAACATTCTATGTACTATAATGTAGCACACATTTAGATCCTCAATTGATTTATAATATAACTCATTTTCATGTCTCAAATTTAGAAAATGAATCCATGTGTATTTACAGTGCACCAGAAGTAACCACAAAATGCACCAGAATTTTCAAGTCTAAATAATAAACAGTTGGAAGAAACATTTGAACAAACAGTTAACGGGCATTCGCTGTAAAGCAATTTATATTCAATAAATGACAAATTATTTGAATAAAAGCAGTTACTAGATGCAAATGGGTTAATTTGAAGGTAGAATTGCATATTGAAATGAAAATGTTGGTTTAGTTGAGATATAACAATGCAATCGGTGTATTGACGAAGAGGACTAGTTTACGGCAATAGAACGTGAAGCTAAAAAAGAAGAATAATAATATTGTGAGAAAATGATGAATAACCAACCTGATGAAGTCCTGCTATGCATGTGCATGTTGATACAAGACAGTGGAAGCTAGAATTCACCGTCTTATTTCAAACTTTTTCTTTTATATGTGGTGGAAAGTTCCGTAATTCTTTTTTTAATTTTCTTCATGCTAGACCATTTTTCATTTTCATTAAAAAAACATTCAAGAGGTTAACCACGTATAATTAGGGTTGGAGTTTTTTAGATTTTGATTTGAGACACTAAAAAGGATAAATGATTCAACTATTACAAATAAATTAGATAAAAGAATCTTTATGGTAAATGTTCCATGATGATTATGTTGATGCTTTTTTAATAACAAGCTACAATCCTTTTATAAATCCCTATTTTTGCTCTTTTCTTTATTTTATTCATTATTATCACATATGGATCAATTGAATTAATCTAAATCAATTCGTTAAATCAAATTCAAACTTAATTGATTTAAATATGATCTTATATGCTTTTTGTATTTCTATTTAGGAAAATCAAATATACTATGGTCTATCATTGAATGTGAATAAATGAAACTCAAATATTTTGTAGTTTAATATAACTTTTTTAATTCTTTTAATCACATGTCGTAAACGGTTTGAATCCCCGTACTCATTAGATTTTTGGGTTTATTATTTTAGCTTACTCATCACTTGAAACAAAAGTAATGAGAATCAGACCAAATGTAGAATCACTGTAGACAATAGTTCAAAGTCAAATGTTCAACTAGGGTTAAGCTAAGATTCAACTGAGTGTAACAAAATATATATTTTTTTTTAAAATTATTGGCATGAAACTTTCAGATCTGGCATGAAACAAAATTATCGTCATATAATTATTTCAAATCTGGAAAAATAAAATTTACCTTGTCACTTTGTCTGTCCTATTTGCAATTTTTAAGTATTTCTTATTTTTACTTATGAGTGATCTTTCATTTAACTTAGGCCCCATGAACAATTTGCTTCAAGCCTCACCTTACTAACTATTAATTGACTCATAGAATTATTCAAATCAAATTAGCATGATCTATCTCCCTCTTTATGCTGATGTGGCATTCTGCCATGTTATTTTCCAGCAAATAAAATGAATAAAAGAGTGATGGCACGTCACCAAATGGCATGTCACAATCTGCACCACAAATAGAATCAATTTCATTTTGATTATCTATCAGGTATCACAAAGTACAACTATCATCCCATGACATGGGAGTTATAAGGTTGACTTGGTGGCTAGGGTGGAAGAGTTAAAAGAGTGGACACATCCAGCAAATACTAACAAGATTGATAAACCTGGGGATTTGTCTAAGCAAGACCTGACAGAAAAGATTTAAGTAGTGTGTAATCCTTTGATTTCAAATTTTAGCTTTTAATCAGGATGTGTCCATACTTGCCATTCATATGATGTTGTTTCACATGTGCAGGGGACTGAAATCAAAACATGGGAAGGAAGTTTGTTACATCATGATCTCATGTAAAAAATCTAACAACATTGACTCAGTTATTTGTCGGTTTATAAAACATTTTAAAGCAAAGAACTGAAGCTCTCAACTTCTACCATATGAATCTATCTGAATGTTACATTGCAGACTGATATCAAGGTCTTTGACTTGATTTAAATCAAATATGATAGCTTGGTTACAAACAAAGGTATCAAAGAGAGTGTTATACTTATTTACAATTCAGGTTCAGAATATTCTTCAATGGCCATCATGTTTTTCAGCAACCACCAATACACATTATTCATGTATTCCAGCATTCATCTCAACAAGAATGCATGCAGCGCCTGAAGTTAATTACTCCCTTTGGTCCTTTTTATAAGAGACAAATTGGTCAACTAAAGTTGATGTATTTGGTTCATAATGTGGACCAAATACATTTACTTTTGTTGACAAGTTTGTGTCTTATAAAAAGGACCGGAGGGTATTATTTATCTACTAGTATTGTACAAAACATATAAGTCAAACTTGACAGCTTCCAGATCTTTAAAAATTAGAAGTACACAAACTGATGCTTATTGAGATTCAACTAACCAATTAATAAGTCAACATTGTCAGCTTCAAGATCTTCAACAATAAAAAAAATACTGAGTTTATTTGTCTTTAACTAAAATGTTGAAAAATAAAACTCCTAACCTTCAAAAGGGGCATTCGGAGAATCGAACTCCGGACCTCTCGCACCCAAAGCGAGAATCATACCACTAGACCAAATGCCCTGCAATGAAAAGTTTTGTTTATGAATGTCTATATTAGTTAGTTATCGCAATTATTTGAAAAAAATATAAATTTTACCACATGTCATCATTACATTGATAGCATTCTCACTTGAATAACATGTTTCTATGTGAGTTACTTGCACGATTGTTTTAGGAAAATAATTACTTTATACCTCTTATTTTCACCACATGTGATCACATCACAAGTTAATGACAAGAGTTCTTTCTAATATATCCATATGCATTAGGATCTCATTGTGTATTCTGATGAGGACTAAAGCAAAAACATTCAAATCAGAATCTTATCAACATTGATGAATACCATATTTCTAATATGAATAAATAAATGCAATATGCAAATCAAACTATATGTGTGTAATTTGGCTATGGATTGGTTTCAGAAAGAATATAAAATCCGATCTGAACAGATTTTATTGAAGAAGATCCAAAAATATTGAATGAAATTGGTTTTGGGCAGTTTTCAAACACCGAGAATACTAAGTTAACTAACACTATATAAAAAATGGGGCATTCTGAGAATTGAACTTGGAACCTCTCGCACCCGAAGCGAGAATCATACCACTAGACCAAATGCCCATATTGAAGTAAGCAAGCTTAGGTGAGATATATGTCTTCTTGTTTACTATTGAAAATGTTAATGCATACCACATGGTCTGCAGTTGTATAGTAATATTGCATGAAAATGGCCAAATCTGCTTATTTGGATACACAATTGTTAGTTGTTCTTCAACATATAATGTAGCCAACAGAAACTGGCTGCTCCTGTGTCTTCTCATGATAATGAGACCACTGGACGAAGCAACCGATCTCTAAGGCTAACATGTTTTTCAGGCAAAATATCAAAGAGTCACCACCATGGTATGGCAAAAGTGGTTAGATACTTGAGTCATTTAAACATTTAGTTGGAGGTTCGACCCCTGTTTATTGCGTACAGAAAAAACATCAGTTACAAGAGATTATCTCCTCAAATGAATCTCAGTTAAGTTGGGATATTAGTCTTTGTTGTTGTGCGCAGAGGATAACTTGGTTTATAAACAAAAAGTATTAGAGTCTACTTACTTATTTACCATTCAGGGGTTAACTTGGGATTTTATCATTAAAGGTAAATTTTGATAAACTATGACTCACAATAGTCTTATATGACCCACTTGTTTTTCAGCTAACAACCATACACTGTTCAGCATTCATATAAAGCAGCCACATGCAGTCCCTAATGCTAGTTTTTTCATATAAAGCAGCCACATGCAGTCCCTAATGCTAGTTTTTACTTAAGTATAGATACTACTGGACATTAGAATGTAGATAAAACTTGACAGCTTCCAGATCTTAAAAAATGAAAAGCATAATAACTTGAAAGCTTCTGGATCTTAAAAAACTAATAAGTCAACCTTATCAGATTCCAAATCTTCAACCAAAAAAAAACAGAGCTTATTTGTATTTAACTAAAATATTGAAAAGTTAAATAACCTTCAAAAGGGGGCATTCCGAGAATCGAACTCGGGACCTCTCGCACCCAAAGCGAGAATCATACCACTAGACCAAATGCCCTTATATGAAAAGTTATTGTTTGTGAATCAATTAGTTCAAACAATTAGTTTAGAAAAAATTGGAGTTTTGACCTCTTATTTTTGTCACATGTCATTGTCATCATTACATTGGTAGACTTCACATTTTTTTGTGGTTTTTCTATACATCTATCGACTGATCCCCCACCCATGTGATCTATTCTTCTTACTATAGAATCTATAGATTTCCTCCACACACGTCCAAACCAGCTAAGTCGAGATTTAACCATCTTATTACAATTGGTGCTAGCTCCCTAGCCCAACTTCCTCTCTTTAATGTTATGTTCCTATTCCTGTCTCGTGTTTTTCTTTGTTATGGATCCTTTCTCGTCTAGTATTTCCACTCATCAAGTACCGCATCCTCATGGACCTCAATCCTTTTTGTGATGGCTTTTTACTACCCGACACTTTATCTCATACAACAACACAGTTTTTTCATATGATTATAAAAGAAATTAGTCATCAATTGTAATTGAAAAGGGAGAGTTCATGATATAGGACATAACTCTGGCTACTAGTACATTCTTCATGTATCACAGCATTCATCTCAAGGCATAAAAACTGATGCTTATGGGTATTTATTTAACCAATTAATAAGTCAACCTTATCAACTTCCAGATGAGCTTATTTGTATTTAACTAAAATATTAAAAAGTTAAACTCCTGACCTTCAAAAAGGGGCATTCCGAGAATCGAACTCGGGGTCTCTCGCGCCCAAAGCGAGAATCATTACACTAGACCAAATGCCCTGATATGAAGAGTTTTAGTTTGTTAGTAAGTTAGTTGAGACAACTGTTTAAGAAAAAACATGTTTATACCTCTTATTTTCCCCACAGGTAATCACTAACCAATTTGATGACAATATTTTATGCTAATATTCATATCCAATAGGATCTCATTATGTGATCTGATCATGACTGAAGCAAAAGAAGATTCAAACCAGAATGTTATCAATATTGAATACCAGAACTCTACTGTGACTTGTGAGATAAATAAAGGCTTAATAGCAGTTTTGGCCCCATATACAATCCAGCCCCCTAAGTATTGCCCCTTTTGCAGTTTTGGCCCCCAGGCCAATTTTGACCAAGTCAATGTTGACGTGGATGCCACGTGTGTAATTTTTTTTTTTATTTCTAATTTTTTTTAATATTTTTTAATTAAAAAATAAAAAATAATAATTTTTATTTTTTTAATAATTAAAAAATAAATAAAAAAATACAAAATTACACATGTGGCGTCCACGTCAGCATTGACTTGGTCAAAATTGGCCTGGGGGCCAAAACTGCAAAATGGGCAATACTTAGGGGGCTGGATTTTTTGTTAGGGGGTCAAAATCGCAACTTCCTGATACTTAGGGGGTCAAAACTGCTATTAAGCCATAAATAAATTCAATAGGCAAATCAAAACTATGCATCAGAAACCAATTTGATAAAGCAATTCAAGCCCAAAAGTGCTGAGATTGATGTTGTACCTGGATTTCTGTCTATGCTCCCATTTCCTTGGGAAGGGGTAATTTCTAGTACTTAACCAGCATGCCTGCCAAAAAAAATCTGTTATTTTCTTGTTATCGTCATATTTACTGAAATTGGGGATTTTGTCAAGGCCTCACTGTATTCTCTGCATTGGATCTCTTCTTTTCCTACAGTTAAAAATTGAATTCATCAAAGACAGTGAAAACTTCCGAACATGTTGTGATTAAGTGTGATATTTCAAAAGTGGGAAATCCTACACTGCTCACTCCTCAAACCTTTAAAGGGTTTATAGTCTATTTTGAACTACTTAGAGCAATTTAATTTTTGAGTTATCATAGAACATTGCACTATGAATTTGAGTGTTCAACAAGTGAAGTAAGTTACATTTTGCATTCTATCTTAAAATTGAAGTTGGTCCTAATTCAATTTTTCAAAACTACAACTTGCAATGTTAGAGATTGCTCACCACGTAGTCTTATAACCACTATTCATACTATAACTATATTACTATCCAATGTGTGACTCTCATATAATGTAGCATGCATTTAGTTCCCCGATTGTTTTATAATCTAACAACTCCATTTCATATGAACCATATCGGAAATTTAGAAAGTGAATTAACGTGAATTTACGGTGCAGTAGAAGAAGTACGCACAAAATGCAGCATAATTATGAAGTGTATAGTTGGAAGAGACATTTCAACAAACAGTTAATGGGCATTGAGCGTAAAGACATATATTTAATAAAAGACAAATTATTTGAATAAAAGCAGTTACTAGATTCAAAAGGGTTTTGAAGAGTGAGAGAAATATGAAGGTAGAATTGCATATTGAGATGAAAATGTTTGTTTAGTTGAGATGTGGAAAAACTAGTATATTGAAGAAGAAGATAAACTTACGGTAAGGGTGAAGTTGAAGAAGAAGAATATAGTGAGGAAAATGAAATTGGAGAAGACTAATAACCAACCTGAACATGTAATCTTCAAATTGAGAGTTGTGATATGCATGCATGCATGATGCATGTGTTACCGTGTTGCGTGTTTGGAGTTCAAGAAAATACGAGTACCATAACTGCAAAATCTAGTTTACTCATATAGGATCTAGCAAGTAGGGTGGGTTGGGTTTGTTTCAGCATTAAAAAAAAATTGATTTTGTGACAAAAGAATTTAGAGATTTTTTTGTAAGGATTTAAAAAAAAAATCTGAAATTATTTGTATTATCCATAAAAATCTATTTTTTTTAAAAAAAAATGAGTTCTAACATGCACATATGTTATCTCTTTGATGTTGAAAAAAATAGATTTTGAGAAAAGTTAATCCTAATAGCTTTTCACTTTAAGGTCAAAATAGATTTTTTTGATAAAATAATTTTTCTAAAAATCTTAAACAAACACTTAAAAATGAAAAAAGTGATTTTTTTAAGGAAAAAAAATAGATTTTTTTAAAAAAAAATCTGAAACAAACAGGCCCTTAGTAATAACAGAAGGGTCATGTTATATTGATAATGATATGAGACCACTCTTTTCTCTATACCTAACATCTTTTTTTACATGACTTTTTTTCTAAGGGTAAAATTTATTGAAAACTGTATCCGTCCTCAATCGGTGAATCAGAGATTACAAAATAAAAGTGTTTTTTCTTTTTTGAGGGGCGAAATAAAAGTGTTGTATATAGGCGGAACACCTAAACAAAAGACCATTAAAGACACCAATACACACAACACTTAACCAAACTCTATCATTAACACAACAACAACCATCAAAACCAACTTCACCACCTAAGCCAAACTCCATCGCAAACGACCACTGAAAACGAAATCCATAATCACTCTCGAAGAAAAAAAAACACATTTAAATCAAACGCCCTCTTCTCATTACCATAGTTGAACCACACTTCGACTTCCACCACCTCTATATTCTCGGTCCACCGAAGAAAAACACCAAATTAACCCAAAGCAAACTTGAATCAAAAACCTAACTCTCGATCTTGAATCAAAAGCAATCAGTCCATCAGACTCCCAAAATAAATCAGTAAGGTACCCCTAACCTCCGATCCACAAAAGAAGACACCATAACGAGCCAAACAAACTTGCAACTAGTCACTAACTCTCGATCTGGAAGCAAAAGTAATCGGCCCACCATAATATAGAACACAATTTTGTAAGACATTTGACATGATAAGCAGTGGTACAAACAAAAATCATGTCAGAAAGGAAAAGGCTCAACTCGAAGACAACCCACACTCGAAGCACTCAACACACAAAAGCATCTCAAACGCAACAAGAGCTAGCGACATCGGATATGGAACCAAACCAAAGGCAACCAACAACAGAAACACCAAAAGCTCACCACCACCAACAAAGCATCATCACCATAATAACAAACTCACCACCACATAAAACATCACTTTTAACATTTCAACTCCTAACTCAACATCAATAACCACCACGTTAAAAGTCTCCGAAAAAACTAATCAGCCATCGAGAGATTCGAATCTAAACCGAAACTAAATCCACCACCACAAAATCATCCAACAGTATGCAACCGACAATACCAAACGCTTCTTAGAGACATCACACCACCACACCATAGCTCCAAAACCCTATCCAGATTGAGGCCAAGACCACATCAAAGGATAAAAGGCTAAAAAACACTCCCCTAAATCACTCTTCAAAACAAACAAAAAAACAGCACCCCGTCATGTTTAAACTAAGGATTTCTACCTTCAAATTTATTACATATCGTAGTTTGAGAGTTAAGACGCGCTTTAAATACTTTCAAATTATCATTCTCTTTAAACCCACCAAACTTTGATGTGGGTCCCTCGTCACATGAAATTTTTTATGCAACATGCGAACCACCATTTATGGAATCTTTATCTATAATGATCTCATCAATATTAATAATTTTACTTGCATTTACCTCATGTTTTTTCCTTTCGTATCTTCACAATAATTTTACTAGTGAAATTTCGATTGAGATGCACCACACAATTGTTTTCACATATTATATGTAAATGAAAAACTCTCTTTAGGACATTTACATTCAACTTATTACAACAAGTAAAATTAAATTTTTACATTTTTATAGCATTTCTCGACAACAGTAATCATGAAAACATTAGTTGTTATATTTACCATTTTCTCATTTATTGAGATTCGAATTCTACTCTCTTAACTCTTCCATTATTCTTCTAACTATATGCTTAAATTAGTTGAACTACCGACCCCTCTAAGAAATGCTTAATTTGTGCTTCACTTGAAGTGAAAGTAAGAACTTATTTATTGTGCGTCCCCTGTTTTTATTTTAATTAATATATAAGAGAATATAAAACAAATATTTATCCTTAAAAAAAATCAAATATTTCACTTGCTATTTTTTTTTATGGTGGTCGGGGATCGAACCTCAGACCTTGCATATTTTATGCATTGTCCATACCAACTGAGTTAAGCTCATGAGAACTCGCTATTTTTTTTTATGAAAATAGATTTAGCATTTTCTGAAACTCAGAAAATTTCTCATCATTATTTTCATTGTCTATGAAAATGCACCATCCCTATTTTGCCTTCCAAATAAAAAGGAAAATTCAAAATATTTTTAGAAAGTAAACAAATTCTAGCCTTGGTTGCTTCCATCCAAGAAATCGCAAATTTTCAATTATATCCTTTTTTTTCGTTTTCTTTTCCTTTTTGTTTAATTTCATTTTAAATTTCCCATATGGCCAAATATCATAAACTACAATTATCGTCAATTTTCTTGTACTGGAACTAGACATTATGTTGTTGATGCAGCTGATTATGAAAATATACCCTGTCTTAAGAAGGGAACTCCATGACTTGTTGAGCAAACCTTCTAAAATTGGATTCCGTTGCTAGTTCTAGGTAATAAAATTGACAAACCTGACACTTTGTCTAAGCATGACCCGACAGAAAATATGCAAGTAATATGTCTAGTAGCCAAGCTATTGTGATCCTTTGATTTCTAAATTTTAGCTTTTTTTCCAGAATGTGTGTACTTTCCTTTCATTGATATTCTTTCACATGTGCAGGGAAAGAAAAAGAAGTTTGTTGTTTCACAGTCTCATGTAAAAACTACACCAACATTGACTCAGTTATGCGTTGTTTTGTAAAACATTTTTCTAAAGCAAAGAACTCTCAACTCCTGCCCTATGAATCTATTTGAATGTTGCATTGCAGATTGATATCGAGGTCGTTGAAGAGATGATGTCGGTGTCATACTATTTTTTTTTTCTTCTTTTGACTGGCTTTACATAAAATCTGATAGCTTGTGATTTAATATTCTTGTGCTTTGATACGTTTGCATCCGACTGTTGTAAATTATGCAGTGGATTTGAACCAACAACTGTGTTCATACATGTGTTATTAAAATTGATATTTTAGGGTGTCTACAATTTATAGGAGTTTGTGGTTTGGTAAATCCAATTAACAAAACAGGGATATTAATATCTCTGCATTTCTCTTATCATTTTATCTTCTATAATAATCAATCCATAATTCCTCCATTTGTACTGTTTTATTTGATATACATTTCTGTTATTCATTGCTCTGTGATTGAGGTTTGCAACGATGGTCCGGCCTATGGGATATAGAATGGGATCAATAATTTATGACGCCCACAACCAGGTGACAAGAATCACAATGATTGTCGCAATAGAAGATGCAATAGAAGATAGGAGACGAACAGAGGGAGTGAAAGCATCTTAAGCTTGGGTCTCACACAACCTAATTGATCAACTGCATGCTCACAAGGGGTCAAATGTTTGTCGAACAGGGAAGGTTGGAGAAACATAGGCCCCATGAACAATCTTGTTTCAAGCCTCGCCTTACTAGCTATTAATTGATTCAGAATTATTCAAATCAAATTAGCATGACCTATCTCCCTCTCTATGCTGATGTGGCATTTTGCCATGTTATTTACCAGCAAATAAAATGAATAAAAGAGTGATGGCACGTCACCAAATGGCATGTCACAATCTGCATCACAAATCCCCTCCGAAAGAAAAAAAAAACAAATAGAATCAATTGCATCAATGTGAAAACTATTAAGATGATATTGTCACATCAATGTTGTTACAAACTTGTAATCGAAAGGAGTACATACTACTACCTAATTTGAACTTCAGTGAAACTAAGATTGCCAAGACTGTGTTTTAGTCTTTGTTCTTTTCCAAGACATCACAAATTTTACACTTTCTCATCTTTTTCTTTTCATTTCTTGTTAAATTTCATTTATAGATTATCTATATGGCCAGGTATCACAAAGTACAATTATCATCCATTTTTTGTGCTGGAACTAGCAGGTATGTTGTTGATGCATCTGCTTATGAGAATTTACCTGCTTCAAGAAGTGAACTCCATGACTTGGGAGTTATAAGGTGACTTGGTGGCTGGGGTGGAAGAGTTAAAGAGTGGAGTGATAAGGGTGGTCTTACGTTTGACTCCCTCATCCGGAAAATACAAACAAATTAACATTAGCTATTTAAAAAAATAAGGGATATTCCACTGCTGGTTCTAGGTAATAAGATTGACAAACCTGGGGATTTGTCTAAGGAAGACCTGACAGAAAAGATTAAAGTAGTTTGTGATCCTTTGATTTCAAAATTTTAGCTTTTTTCAGGATAGCTTGTGATAGCTTGGTTTACCAACAAAGGTATCAAAGAGAGTATTATACTTATTTACCAGCCATACAGGTTCACAATATTCTTCAATGGCCAACATGTTTTTCAGCCAACACCAATACACAATATTCATGTGTTCCAGCATTCGTCTCAACAAGGCATTCGCATGCAGAGCCTGATGTTAATTGTTATTTATGTACTAGTACTGTACACAGCATATAAGTCAAACTTGACAGCTTCCAGATCTTAAAAAACTAGAAGTATACAAACTGATGCTTATTGAGATTCAAGTAACCAATTAATAAGTCAACATTGTCAGCTTCAAGATCTTCAACAATAAAAAAAAAAATACTGAGCTTATTTGTATTCAACTAAAATGTTGAAAAATAAAACTCCTAACCTTCAAAAAGGGGCATTCGGAGAATCGAACTCCGGACCTCTCGCACCCAAAGCGAGAATCATACCACTAGACCAAATGCCCTGCTATGAAAAGTTTTGTTTATGAATATCTATATTAGTTAGTTCACGCCATTATTTGAAAAAGATATTGAATTTAGACCTCTTATTTTACCATGTCATCATTACATTGATAACATTCTCATATTAATAACATCTTCCTATGTGTGAGTTGCTTGGACGATTGTTTTAGGAAAAAAATTAATTTATACCTCTGATTTTCACCACATGTAATCACAACACAAGTTAATGACAAGATTTCTTTCTAATATCCATATGCATTAGGATCTCATTATGTATTCTGATGAGGTTTGAGGACTAAAGCAAAAACATTCAAATCAGAATGTTATCAACATTGAATACCATATTTCTAATATGAATAAATAAATGCAATATGCAAATCAAACTATATGTGTGCAATTTGGCTATGGATTGGTTTCAGAAAGAATATGAAATCCGATCTGAACAGATTTTATTGAAGATCCAAAAATGTTGAATAAAAATTGGTCTAGGGCAGTTTTCAAATACCGACAATAGTAAACTAACTAACACTATATAAAAGACGGGGCATTCCGAGAATCGAACTCAGAACCTCTCGCATCCGAAGCGAGAATCATACCACTAGACCAAATGCCCATATTGAAGTAAGCATGGTTAGGTGAGATATAAGACTTCTTGTTTACTATTAAAATTGTTTATGCATGCCACATGGTCTGCAGTTGTATAGTAATATAGCATGAAAATGATCAAATCTGCTTATTTGGATACACAATGGTTAGTTGTTCTTCAACATATAACGTACCCAACAGAAACTGGCTGCTCCTGTGTCTTCTCTTGATAATGAGGCCACTGGACGAAGCTACCGATCTCTAAGGCTAACATGTTTTTCTAGGCAAGATATCAAAGAGTCATTTAATCATTTAGTTGGAGGTTCGACCCCTGATTATTGTGTAGAGAAAAAACATCATTTATAAGAGATCATCACCTGAAATGATTCTCAGTTAAGTTGAGATATTAGTCTTTGTTGTTGTGCGCAGAGGATAACTTGGTTTATAAATTAAAAAAAAAAAGTATTAGAGTCTACTTACTTTTTTACCATTCAGGGGTTAACTTAGGATTTTATCGTTAAAGATAAAGTTTGATAAACTATGACTCACAATAGTCTTATATGACCCACTTGTTTTTCAGCTAACACCCATACACTATTCAGCATTCAAATCAAGCAGTCACATGCAGTCCCTAATGCTAGTTTTTACTTAAGAATAAATACTACTAGACACTAGTATGTAGATCAAACTTGACAGCTTCCAGATCTTAAAAAATGAAAAGCATAAAAACTTGACAGCTTCCAAATCTTAAAAAACTAATAAGTCAAACTTATCAGATTACAAATCTTCAACAAAACAAAAAAACAGAGCTTATTTGTATTTAACTTAAAATATTGAAAAATTAAATAACCCATCAAAAGGGGCATTCAGAGAATCGAACTCCGGACCTCTCGCACCCAAAGCGAGAATCATACCACTAGACCAAATGCCCTTATATGAAAAGTTATTGTTTGTGAATCAATTAGTTTAGAAAAAATTGAGTTTTGACCTCTTAGTGTTATCACATGCCATTACAGTGCGAGAAATGTATAGCCGAATTTACATTTATATTACTATTATACACAAGTTCACTGTTGAAATTTAATCTTACATTTTCACACGTACAACAACAATCAAGTTCTTCCTTCAAAATATGGATTTCTAAGCATTTGTTAATAGTTTTGTTCATATTTTTTCATGGTTTTTCTCTACATCTATCGACTGAACCACCATCCATGTGATCTATTCTTCTTACTATAGAATCTATAGATTTCCTCCACACATGTCCAAACCAGCTAAGTCGAGATTTAACCATCTTATTTACAATTGGTGCTAGCTACCTAGCCCAACTCCCTCTCTTTAATGTGATTGTTCCTATTCCTATCTTTTGTATTTTTTGTTATGAATCCTGTCTAGCATTTCCACTCATCCAATACAGCATCCTCATGGACCTCAGTCATTTTTGTGCTGGCTTTTTGTTACCCAACACTTTATCTCATACAACAACGCAGCTTTTCATATGATTATAAAAGAAATTAGTACCAATTGTAATTGAAAAGTGAGAGTTCGTGATGTATCGCAGCATTCATCTCAAGGCATAAAAACTGAAGCTCATGACTATTTAATTAACCAATTAATAAGTCAACCTTATCAACTTCCAGATGAGCTTATTTGTATTTAACTAAAATATTAAAAAGTTAAACTCCTGACCTTCAAAAAGGGGCATTCCGAGAATCGAACTCGGGACCTCTCGCACCCAAAGCGAGAATCATACCACTAGACCAAATGCCCTGATATGAAAAATTTTAGTTTGTTGGTAAGTTAGTTGAGACAATTGTTTGAGTAAAGACATCTTTATGCATCTTATTTTCACCACAGATCATCACTAACGAATTTGATGACAATATTTTATGCTAACATTCATATCCAATAGGATCTCATTACATAATCAGATCATGACTGAAGTAAAAGAACATTCAAACCAGAATGTTATCAATATTGAATACCATAGCTCTACTGAGACTTGTGAGATAAATAAATCATAAAGCCAATAGGCAAAAGAAAACTATGCATAAGAAACCAATTTGGTAAAGCATTTTAAGCCCAAAGTGCTGAGATTGATGATGTACCTGGATTTTTGTCTATGCTCCCATTTCCTTGGGAAGTGGTGATTTCTAGTACTTAACTCTTGTGCTTGCCGAATATTTCTGTAGTTTTCTCATTAGTGGTTAAATTTACTGAAATTGGGGATTCTGTCAAGGCCAGGAAGTTGCATTTTTTAACCTTTCCTTTTAATTTCGATAAAGGAATGAAACTCAACTGTTAACTGCAATAACCTCACTGTATTTTATGCATTGGATATCTTCTTTTCCTACAGTTAAAAATTGAAATCATCAAAGACATTGAAAACTTACAAACATATTGTGATGATTATGTGTGATATTTCAAAAGTGGTAAATCCTACACTGCTCAGTTCTCAAACACGTAAACGGTTTATAATCTATTTTAAACTACTTTGAGCAATTTTATTTTTGAATAGCACTGTGAATTAGAGCCTTCAACAACTAAATTAAGTTACATTCAGTATTCTATCTTAAAGTCTTAAAATTTAAATTGGGTCTAACTTTACTTTACAAAACCAACTTGCAAGGTCAGAGATGATCACCACTTATAACATTTTAATAATACAGCTCCTTTTCATATCTGAAAATAGAAAGTGAATTAATGTGAATTTACGGTGCAGTAGAAGAAGTAAGCACAAAATGCAGCATAATTATGAAGTGTATAGCTGGAAGAGACATTTCAACAAACAGTTAATGGGCATTGAGCGTAAAGACATATATTTAATAAAAGACAAATTATTTGAATAAAATCAGTTACTAGATTCAACAGGGTTTTGAACAGTGAGAAAAATTTGAATGTAGAATCTCATATTGAGATGAAAATGTTTGTTTAGTTGAGATGTGGAATAACTAGTATATTGAAGAAGAAGAAGATAAACTTACGGCAAATTAAAGGTGAAGAGAGTGTTCAAAAGAACGTTGTTCGCATTGCTCTAATAACAAACCTGAACATGTAATCTTCAAATTGAGAATTGTGATATGCATGCATGCGTTACCGTGTTGCATGTTTGGAGTTCAAGAAAATAGTTATAGGATCTATTAATTTTTTTTGGACCAATTATAGAATGTATTAATGATAACAACAAAAAGGTCTAAGTTATTATACTGATAACGAGATTACTCTTTTCTCTACACCAAACATCTTTCTTTACAAGACTTAATCAAGTTCAAACGAAGATTTCTAACTTCTAATTTATTATGGTCCATATTTTTAGAGTCAAGACACACTTCAAAGACATCTGAACCATCATTCTATTTAGACCTACCAAACTTTGATGTAGGTCTCTAACCGGAGGAAAAAAAATTTAACATGTGAAACACCACTCATAGAATCTCTATCTATAACGACCTCATCAATATTAATAAATTTACTTTTATTTACCTCATGATTTTTTCCTTTCGTATCTTCACATTATTCGGTTGAGATATGTACCACACAATTGTTTCCACCTATTATGTATTATGTGTAAATGACAAAACTCTCTTTTAAGACAATTACGTTTAACTTATTACAACAAGTTAATAACTTATTACAACAAGTTAAATTCTTTTTTTTTTCATTTTTGGTAGCATTTTTAGAAAACAAGAATAATCATGAAAACTGATAGCATTTCTAGACAACAAGAACAATCATGAGAACAATAGATGTTATATTATCATTTTCTCTTTTATTGAGATTCGATTTCTAGTCTTTTTACTCATCCAATATTCTTCCATTATTACCTCAAATTAGTTGACCTATCAACTCCTTCAAAAAATACTTAATTTGAGTTTCACTTGAAGTGAAAGTAAAAACTTGTTTATTGTGCGTTCCACTGTTTTCATTTTAACTAATAAATATAAGAGAGTATATAAATCTAATATTTCACTCGGTGAAAATCTCATCATTATTTTCATTGTTTATGAAAATGCACCATCTCTATTTTTGTCTTCCAATTTCCCTCTATCACAATCGTACACTACATGATTTATCTATCTCTTTGTTAACATTTCAAAATTCAAAAATAAAATAAAAAGGAAAATTGAAAATATTTTTAGAAAGTAAACAAACACAAAATTGCCAATACAATATTTTAGCCTTTGTTGTTTCCATCCAAGAATTCGAAAATTTTCAATTTTATCCTTTTTTCGTTTTATTTTCCTTTTTATTTAATTTAATTTAAAATTTTCCATATGGTCAAGTATCATAAACTACAATTATTGTCCATTTCTTGTACTGGAACTGGCCGTTATGTTGTTGATACAGCTTATTATGAAAATTTACCCTTAAGAAGGGAACTCCATGACTTGTTGAGCAAACATTCTTAAAATGGGATTCAATTCCATTGATGGTCCTAGGTAATAAAATTGACAATCCTGACACTTTGTCTAAGCAAGACCTGACAGAAAATATGTAAGTAGTGTGTCCAGTAGCCAAACTATTGTGATCCTTTGATTTCTAAATTTTAGTTTTTTTCAGTTCACATGTGCAAGGGACAGAAATCCATCAATGAAAGAGAAGTTTGTTGCTACATGATCATCTATAATATTCAATCCATAATTCCTCCCATCTGTACTGTTTTGTTTGATGTGCATTTCTGTTATTTGATGCTCTGTGATTGAGGTTTGCAACAATGGTCTGGCTTACCGGGCATAGGATGGGATCAACAATTTATGACGCCCACAGGCCACAACCACGACAGAACAATGGAAGAAAGATTTTAGGAAACCAGGTGACAAGAATCACAATGATTATCGCAATAGAAGATAGGAGACGCACAAAGGGAGTGAAACATCGTAACTTTGTGTCTCACACAACCTAATTGATCAACTGCATGCCCACAAGGGATCAAATGTTTGTCGAACAGGAAAGATTGGAGAAAATCCCCTTCTACCTCCACCAGAACTGCCGGGCACCGATTCGCTCACGGTGACCTTTCAACAGCTAGGACCACCACCAGAGCCACCTGATATGGCTGTTTCTAACCGACGTGTGGATGGTAGTGCACCGCCACCATGGGAGTAAATTACTTTTAGAATATATGAAATAGAAAAAAAAATAATATAAAAACTAATAAGTATTATAAGAATATATTGAACAATAATGGACTAATACAAGATCTCATACTAAAGTTAAATAACTACTAAAATTTGAGTTAATTGTGAAGCATTGAACCCACTTGAGTTGGCTTTGTGATATTGGTTTGAGATCTGGGAGTGTGCTCCTTCTTGAGGTCTCAGGTTCGATTCTCCCCAGTGCTAATTTAGGTGGGCTAATTTAGCTTCTTCAAAAAAAAATTGTGAAGCACTGAAAATAATAAATAAAACTAATGCTATATAATAAATTGGGGCATTCCGAGAATCAAACCAAACACCCATGTTGAAGTAAGCAAGGTTAGGTAAGATATATGCCTTGTTTGCTAACGAAATTGTTTATGTATACCACGTGGTCTACACTCTGCAGTTGTATTGTAAGATTGCATGAAAATGACCAAATCTGCTCATTTGGATACACAATTGTTAGTTGTTTTACAACATCTCAATGTTAACCAGCTGCCAAATACACGCTGATCCTGTGTCTACTCATGACAATGACACCACTGGATGAAGCTACCATCTCTAAAGCAAACATGTTTTTCTAGGTAAGATATCAAAGAGAGTCACCACCATGACTTAAGTTGTAGAGATACTTGAGTTCTTTAAACATTTAGTCATAGAATCAATCCTGATTGGTGCGTATAGAAAAATATAGGTTATAAGATATCGATTCTTAAATGAACTTCAGTTACTTTGAGATATCAGTCTCTGCAATTGTGTACTAATAATAACTTTGTTTACCAAAAGAATGTAACAGGAGAGTCTAGTTTCCTATTTACCACTCTGATTTTAGTTTTGGAATTATCTTTAAAAATAAATTTTGATAAACCCAGACTCACGACAGTCTTCTATGACCAACATGTTTTTCAGCCTACATCAATACACTATTCATGTATTCCAGGCTCCAGCATTCATCTCAACAAGGCATTCACATGTAGTCCCTGATGACTGATGCTTATTGTATCTAACTACTAGTATATAAGTCAAACTTGACAGCTTATTGGTATTTAACTAACCAATTAATAAGTGAATCTTGCTAGCTTCCAGATCTTCAACAATATATAAATAGATAACTGAGCTTATTTGTATTTAACTAAAATATTGAAAAGTTAAACTCCTAACCTTCAAAAGGGGGCATTCTGAGAATCAAACTCAGGACCTCTCGCACCCGAAGCAAGAATCATACCACTAGACCAAATGCCCTAATATGAAAATGTATTGTTTTGAATATTTTAATGTGTTAGTTGAGGAAAAAAATTTAATTTAAACATCTTATTTTTATCACATATCATCACTACATTACATTGGTAACATTCACATTTCAATAACTAAGTGAGAGTTTTATTGCGAAATTTACATTTACATTACGATCAAACACAAGTTCACTGTTGAATTTAAGGGAGAAAATGGCCCATCCATCTTACAGTTTCACATTATTACTATTATACAACAACAATCAAGCTTTATCTCACTAGCTGAATTTGGTTAAGTGGGTCAAAATCGTCATGATGTTCTAACATATCATGTGTATAGCCAAAATATGGACCTCTAAGCCTTCATTAATAGATTTGTTAGTAGTTTTTCAATGTTTTTCTCTACATCTAGTGATTGGATGACCATCTATATGATTTATCCTCGTTACTATAGAATCTATAGATTTCCTCCACACAAATCCAAACTACCTAAGTTGAGATTTAACCATCTTTTCTACAGTAGGTGCTAGCTTGCTAGCCCAACGCTATCTCTCTTTAATGATTTCTAATCCTATCTCGGCTTTTTTTTGTTAGGGATCCATTCTCGTCTGGTATTTCTGCTCATATCGCGCAGCATCCTCATGAACCTCAATCCTTTTCGTGTTGGCTTTTTACCACCCAACAATTCATCTCATACAACAAAGCAACTTTTTCACAAGATTAAAAAAGAGATTATTTGTCAATTGTCATAGCAAAAAGAGAGTTTGTAATATAAGAACATAAGTCTGGCTACTAGTGCATTATTCATGTATCACAGCATTCATCTCAAGGCATAAAAACTAATGCTGTCTGGCTACTAGTGCATTATTCATGTATCACAGCATTCATCTCAAGGCATAAAAACTGATGCTTATGGGTATTTATCTAACCAATTAAAAAGTCAACCTTCTCAGCTTCCAGATCTTCAACAATAATAAATAAAAACATTGAGCTTATCTGTATTTAACTAAAATATTGAAAAGTTAAACTTCTAACCTTCAAAAAGGGGCATTCCGAGAATCGAACTCGGGACCTCTCGCACCCAAAGCGAGAATCATACCACTAGACCAAATGCCCTGATATGAAAAGTTTTAGTTTGTAAGTTAGTTGAGACAATTGTTTAGAGGAAAAAATGTTTATATTTCTTATTTTCCCCACATGTCATCACTAAAAAATTTGATGACAATATTTCTTTCTAATATCCATATCCAAATCCAATTGGATCTCAGTATGTAATCAGATCATGACAGAAGCAAAAGAACATTCAAATCAGATTATTATCAACATTGAATACCGAGCTCTGTTGTGACTTGCGAGATAAATAAATGCAATAGACAGATCAAACTATGCATCAGAAACCACCTTGATACTGCCATTAGATTTCCGTCTATGCTTCTGTTTCTTGGGGCAGGGGTAATTTCTAGGCCTTAACTATAAAGCCTGTCAAACTTTTTTACAGAAATTGGAGCTTCAGTCAAAGCCAAGAAGTTTACGTTTTGAACTATTCCTTTAAATTTTGATAAAGGAAGGGAACTCGGACGTTAGTTGCAATAACCTCATTGTATTGTATACAATGGATCTCTTATTTTCTCACAGTAAAAAATTGAATTCATCGAAGACAATGAAAAGATACAAAGATATTGTTATGATATTTGAAAAGTGGGAAGTCCTACATTTTGCATTCGACAACTAAAGTAAATTACATTTTGCATTCTATCATAAAATTGAAGTTGGACTTAACTCAACTTGCAAGGTTAGAGATTGCTAACCACTTATGCACGATCCTATAATGTTATGTATAATGTAGCATTCATTTAGTTGGTGAATTGATTTATAATATAACTCCTTTCAGTGTCTCAAATTTAGAAAGTGAGTTACTAGAAATGCAACAGAATTTTGGAAGAAACATTTCCACAAACAGTTAAAGAGCATTCAAGATAAAGGCAAAACGAGTTGCAAGTTTGAATAAATTGAGATGGTTAACAACAGTGCAGCAATAAGTAGTATATTGAAAAGGAGGACAAATTTACGGCAATGAAATTAGAGGGAAACGAATAACCTGATGTTAAGTTCTGTTATCTATGCTGGTGTTTCATCTGCGCACCACTGCAAAAACACTTTTAATCTTCTCTTCTATATCTATCTATACACAAAAAGGAACATCAAAATGGTGTGCTATTTTTATTTCAATTTTCTGCGTAAGACTCAAATGAGCGTAAATTTTCTCAAAGAGTTTTAACTTGTTGCAAACCCAAGCCTAGATTCAAACTTAGGATTTTGATTAAACTAAAAAAAACACATGTGTTCTCATCCAAACGATCTTATGTAATAAAACTAATATTAGTTATTTAGTAAAGTTAAACTCGATGGTTTTTCAAATGATTAAAATATTTTTAATTGATTATGTGTTAAAATGACTAACAATGTCTTTTTACAATGTAAACAAGTAAACTTTTAGCAATAACTTCATCATCCATTTTGTTTGAATATTATCTAAATAATTTTTATCAGTTAAAAAGTTTTTATAATTGGTATAAAGATTTAAAATGTTAAAATAAGACGAATAAATTATTAATCAAATAATATATTTTTTACTTTTTCGTCTCCTAAATTTTGAAAAATAAAAATTATTTAAGGTAGTTAAAATATATATTATTGAGGTCCTCTAAAAAAAATATTGAGGTAGTTAGATTTTGTTTTCTTAATTAAGGCAGCTAGATATGAAATTTCTCTAAACAAAAAAAAAGGTAGCTAGATATGAAATGTACTTGATATTCAAAATAAATAAATTTTTTGGAGTAAGCTAGCGCATTCTTTTGTCCTTTTTTTTAAAAAAAAAAAACTAGATTATATGATACGTAAAAAAAAATTTTTTTGAAGGGATGATACGTAAAATTTTATCATAAGAAAAACAATTATATGTCATAATGATTTAGACACAATAGTTTGTCACATAAAAACTAAAATACATATCATTTAATTATTTTAAAGATATGTGTAATCAAAAAATACATTTTTTAAAGATATGCATGATTATTTTTTTCATTCTGCCTTTTTTTTAAATATGTGAACATGTTTAAATATTGTGTCAAAATAGTTGTAACCATCAAAGATTTCTTCATTATCATATTTTGTGTTTGATCTATACCGCCAACAAACTAGATAGCATATCTCCTAAAAAAACAAACTAGATAACATATATTACTCCTTAAAAGACATATATTAATTTATTACATGTTTTGCATAAATCAAATAATTATATGAAATGCATCATATTTAAATGCGAAAACTATTAAGATCATTAAGTTGCACCAATGTTGTTAAAAACCTGCAAATGAAAGGAGTACCTAATTCAAACTTCAGTCAAACTAAGATTGGGCAGACATTAGCTTTAGTGGCTTTCATCTAAGACATCAAAAAATTTCAACTTTATCCCTTGTTTTCATTTTGTTAAATTTCATTTTAGATTGTCTATATGGCCAAGTATCTTAAAGTACAATTATCATCCATTTTTTCTGCTGGAACTTGCAGTTATGTTCTTGATGCAGCTGATTATGATAATTTACCTGTCTCAGTTTGAACTCCATGACTTGCTAAACAAACCTTCGTTAAATGGGATTCCCCTACTTGTTCTTGGTAATAAGATTGACAACGTGACAGAAAAGATGTTAGTAGCTTTTCTAGCCAAGCTATTGATTGATTTAAAAAAGTTAGCTTTTTTCCCTTCAGAATGTGCCTGTTTTGACTTTTGATGTTGTTTCAGTGCAGGGGACTGAAATCCATCATGTAAGAACTTCACCAACATTAATTGACTCGGTTATTAGTTGGTTTGTAAAACATTCTAAAACAAAGAACTTAAGCTCTCTAACTTCTGCCCTGTGAATATCTTCGAATGTTGCATTGCAGACTGATATCAATGTCATGGAAGGGATGATGTTGATGTGATGCTAATTTTTCTTGCCTTTTTTATTTTCCTTTTTTCACTGTCTTGACATCGAAACTGATAACTTGTGATTTAATCCTTTGATCTGATACGCTGCTTTGCATCTAAAGATTGTAAATTATGCTCTGAGATACATGCATAATGGACTTGAATCAAAAACTGTTTATACATACGTCTTAAAGATTGATATTTTGGGGTGCGTAGAAGTATGTGGGTGTTCGCGGTTTGATTTAGACTGGTTGATGAAAAAATGTATTTTGATCCAAAGATTTAAATAGCAAGTGCAGTTTCGATCCAACGTGGTTAGGTGTATTTGGATTAGACCGATTCGTTTAATTTTTATTGATGGATAATATATATTTATATCATGTAAAATAACTTATTACAAGCTATATAAAAATAAGAAATAGCGAGTATCAACTATGCTAGGAACATTTACTCAAATTTCTGTGAGCTTCCTTAAAAAGAACAAAAAAACTTAGAGCTAATAAGTATTATAAAAAAACTGAAAATATATTAGGCGCTATTTTTTAACACCCTTACAAAAATCAACACTAATGCCATATGAAAAAGTATTCGAGTTAATTATAAAAAAGGGGCATTCGGAGAATCGAACTCCGGACCTCTCGCACCCAAAGCGAGAATCATACCACTAGACCAAATGCCCATCTTGAAGTAAGAAAGGTTATGTCAGGTATATGTATTGTTTACTATTGAAATAGTATAAGATAACCACATGTTCTGCAACTGTATTGTAGGATTGTGTGAAAAAGACTAAATCTACTTACTTGGATACAAAATTGAAATCTATTCTTCAGCATCTCAGAGTTGCCAACAACAACCAACTGCTAAGTACATGCTGGTCCTGTGTCTTCTCATGATAATGAGGCCATTGGATGAAGCTGCCGATTTCTAAAGCTGAAACATTGTTCTAGTAAGATATCGAAGAGGGTAGCCACCATAGCATGACATATCTGGTATATACTTGGATCCTTTAATCATTTATACAGAGATTTGTCCCCTCATTGGTGCGTATAGAAAAATATCTGTCAAAAGATAACAGCTTCTTAGATATAGTCTCTTCAGTTATGTACCAAATATAATTTGATTTATGTTTACCAAATAAAAAGTAACAGTCTACTCTCTTATTTACCATTCAGGTGTTAATTTAGGATTAATCCTTAGAAATAAATTGATAAACTATGATTCACAAATCACAACAGTTTTCTAAGACCATGTTTTTCAGCCAACACAAATACACTAATCCATGTATTCCAACATTCATCTCAACAAGGCATTCTCATGCAGCCCCTGATGCTAGTTGTCAATTAACTACTAGTACTGCACACCAGTATATAAGTCAAACTTGACAGCTTCAGAATCTTAAAAAACTATAATTATAAAAACTGATGCTTGTTGGTATATAACTAACCAATTAATAAGTCAATCTTGTCAGCTGCCAACTCTTCAACAATAAATAAAGAACACTGAGCTTACTTCTATTTAACGAAAATGTTGAAAATTTAAACTCTTAACCTTCAAAAAGGGGCATTCGGAGAATCGAACTCCGGACCTCTCGCACCCAAAGCGAGAATCATACCACTAGACCAAATGCCCTGATATGAAAAGTTATTGTTTGTGAATCATATAGTTTGTGCTTCAATTCATAATTGTAAGAAATCTACCAGACCAATTATTTTACCACATATCATCACTATATTTGTAGCATTCACATTTTAATAAAGTTTTACTACATCAAAGTTGTATTGCAAAATTTACATTTACATTACTATTATACACAAGTTTACTGTTGAATTTTAAAAAGAAAATGGCTGATCCATCTTACAACAACAATTAAACTTTATCTCACTAGGTGAAGTTGGCTACATGAATCGAAGGTCGTCATAAAGTTTTAACATAAATCATATATATAGCCAACATCTGGATCTATAAGCATTTGTAAACAGATTCATTAGTAGTTTTTCATGGTTTTCTCTACATCTACTGATTGGGCCACACCATTCATATGGTCTATTCTCCTTACTCTAGAATTTATAGATTTCCTCCGCACATGTTCAAACCAGCTAAGTCGAGATTTAAGCATCTTATCTACAATAGGTGCTGGCTTGCTACCCCAACCATATCTCTCTTTAATCTATTATTCCTAATTATATCTCGTCTTCTGTTTGTTGGGGATCTTTTCTAGTCTAACATTTTAACTAATGCAGTGCAGCATCCTCATGGCCCTCATTCCTGCTACATTGAGTATGTTCGAGTTGGCTTTTTACCACCTAACACTTCATCTCATACATCAACATAACTTCTTCACATTAATATAAATAAAATAAATTATTTGTCAATTGCCATTGCAAAGGAAGAGTTTATCATATTTGGACATATGTCTGGCAACTGATATATTCTTCAAGTATCACACATGCAGCCCCTGAATCCTAATTGTTATTTAACCAATACACCAAGTCAATTTGTCTGCTTCCATATCTTTAATAAAAATAAAAATTAATGCTTATTCAAAACAATAAACAATGGTAACCTTCCAGAGCTTTAAAACAAAAAAAAAAATGGGGCATTCGGAGAATCGAACTCCGGACCTCTCGCACCCAAAGCGAGAATCATACCACTAGACCAAATGCCCTGTTGTGAAAAGTATTAGTTTGTAAATATCTTATTTGGAACAATTATTTTAGGGGGAAGGGTGAAGTTTATACCTCTTATTTTCACAACATGTCATCACTAAACAAGTCGATGACAATATTTCCCTATGTATTCTGATCAGAGGATTGATGCAAAAGAAATCATTTAAATCAGAATGTTATCAACAATTCTATTGTGAGATATATGCAATAGGCAAATCAAACTATGCATCAGAAACCACATTGATAAAGCAATGCAAACAAAAACTACTGAGGCTAACACGGCCCTTGGAAGGGGTAATTTCTAGGCCTTAACAAGTTTGCTTACCGTATTTTTCATGTCATAGTTATATATACTGAAATTGGAGTTTCTGTCAAAGCCAAAAAGTTGCTTTTTTGAACCTTTCTCATTAATTTTGATATAGGTAGAAAACTCAGATGTTGGCTGCAATAACCTCAGTTTTTTATGCCGTTGGATCTCTTTGTCTCTTACAGTAAAAAACTGAATTCATCGAAGACAATGAAAACTTACAAACATATTATTGTGATTATGTGTGATATTTCAGCAGTTGGAAGTCCTACATAGCTCACTCGTCGAACCTTTAAAGGTTCTTTTTATTAGAGTTTAATTTTCATGCACTGTCACTGTAAAAAAAACTTACACTGTCAATAAATCACAACCATTCATGAGTATGACTTTCGAAATGGTCATGATAAAAGTCAAATGTTTCTACTAATATAATCATGTTATGATTGATTGACGGTGTAAAAACTCTTGATTATGTATTTTGAGCAGTTTAATTTTGGAAGTCCGACATTGCTCTCAAGTTGTAAGGTCAAAGATTATCACCACTTACTATAACCAGTTGGAAGAAACATTTCAACAAACAGTTAAAGGGCATATTTCAACAATCCGGATAGATGTATATTGACAAATGCCAGATTCTTAGAATAAAGCAAGCATATTATTACTAGTTACTACTATATTCCAATGTCGAATTGCATATTGTGCGATTAAGAAAGAGTTAGATATTAACGGCAATAGAAGAATTGTGAAGTGAAAAAGTGAAGTTAAGGAAGAAGAAGAATATAGCGAGTGAGGGAATGGAATTGGAGAAGATAGAATTACCTGAATAACGTTGAAGTTGAAAGTTCTGCATGAGTGTCTCCGTGTTTGAATTCATGCTGAGACTAAGAATAGTAGAAAGTTACAGTTTCAATGAACAAAATTGAAGAGTTTTTTTAGTAATTAAAAGGGGCATTCGGAGAATCGAACTCCGGACCTCTCGCACCCAAAGCGAGAATCATACCACTAGACCAAATGCCCTGTTGTGACTTAGACAGCCAATTTTATTTTTTATGACTTAAGTGAAATGAATCAAGCCTTCTCTTCATACTTATTAGCAAGATATGTTTGGTGCTAATAATGATAGTCATTTTATGACCTTGTAAATTGACCCTTTAACATTTTTTTTAAAATGGAGAAATGAGAAGTTATGACTTTCTTCTTCCCACGTTGATCTATTTGTAAAATGAACTTGTCCTAAAATAATTGCCACTTTTAATTTTAAGTTGAAATTAATTGTATTACTACTTACATGTATACAAAATTATTTTACTTAACGTTCTTTATTTTCTATGTTCAATCTATACTCGTACAATGTTGCTTTCTTTTTCTTATTTTAATTTTCTAACATTTTTTTCCTATAAGTAATTCTATTTGAAATGTGTCAGACACTACATGTAAATATTTCTTCAATCCAAAATTCAAATAGTGGTTCACTATATTTTGTGAAAGTTTAACATTTTCACATGAAGTAATCTTATTCAAAACGTGTTGGATACTAAATGTAAATACTTCTTCAACCCGAAATTCAAACAAGGTTTTATGAAAGTTTAACCACTTGTGATGTACTAAACATTCATTTGTTGGTAGTTTTGCTTTCTTTTATCTTCCACACATAATAACAGAATCTATATAGTATTTCTTATCATATTTGTTTCATGGTCCTTTTTATAGTACTTTTTTCCCAGTATAGTCAGGACTCCAGATTTTAGATTATAATCGAAATATTATGAACTGGGATTTAGAATCGATGATTCCCATATGCTCCAAAATGAGGGGTTAAAAATTCATTTAGTTACTGTTTTACACTCCTTCCTTCTAACTATAAATGCTTAATAGTAAAGGTAACGGTTAATGGCACACCCTATCACAGAGGCTGCTTCAAATGTACATATGGAGGTTGTACTATACGCTAATCAAAATTTGTATCGCATGAGACAAAGCTCTACTGCACACATCATCACATTCAACTTTTTAAAGAAAAGAGGAACTACAGTCAGCTTGAGAATGATGTTCACGTTGCTGCATAATGTCTATTGTAAAAAGAATATTGGTAGATTTGGATGATGGGCGCTCCAATTTCACTTAAATGTTACTATGGTCTTGTGCATCTTAAAACAAATGTGTTGTAAGACAAGTACTATAAGTTGAAATTTGCCATGTTTTCATCTTAAAAATGCTTAATAAAGTTAGAAGGCCTTCCTTAAAAAAAATAAAAATAAATTAGAAGGCCTCTGCTCTTGTAGCGGTGATTATCAGATTCATGCATCAGAACATTAGACAAATTCATCAAAATACAAATGCTAGCAACAAATGAAATTTCTTATAAAGGTAACAAATATCACAAAAGGAAAATAAACCGACCAATCCTGTGAATTAGGCGGTATGAAAGTTGGAGGCAATAGTTCATAACTTCATTTTCATAACAACAAACAATAAACAAGAGAAACTATAAGAACAATAATCATTATGTGCTCAGATTCAAAATACACATGTAATCAATCCAATCTGTGCAATGTAATGTCTCCTCAAAAGCACGCATCCAAGAGACAGCAACAGCAGAGAGCAGCCAAGCTGCAACAATTTACAAATTATACGAACAAATCAGATTACGTCACATTGGTTATTAGCATATATAACACAATGTATTAGCAGAAAACCAGAAATTAATACGCTTATTTACCAAAAGAATAAGAAACTTTTTTTTTTGAATGGCAAAGTAATAATATATAAATAGAATAAGGAGTGAGCAAATCGCAAATAGTACAAAGACAGAGATACAAAACAGAACACGAGAGGGCAAATCAGATGCTAGGCTCGGAAGTACCAGAGGTACTCGAAGAAAAGAAGCCAAAGAAACACCAAACAACAACCACCCTCAAAACCCCTAAGGTCATACGTGTGTGTTTGTATAACTGGAAATAGGTGGATCATGCATATCTTCAAGAAGTGTGAGAACCAAGAATTTGAATTAATATGCATTTTGAGGACCACAAAACAACAAAGATGAACGTATGGAATAATTCTTATACTGCAATTTCTTCATTTTTTTTTAAAATAAACTCTTGTGGAAAAAGTCTTTAAAATATAACTTTTTTCTAATAATAAAATTAAAAAAGGTATAGTTTTTAGAAAACTTGTCCACACACACCTTCACCTTTTTTGTATACTAGTATTGTGTCTCAAGAAAAAGCCGTTGAACATGACAATATACCATTTCTAGATGGCTAAACCCTGCACGCACGTCATTGACATCCATTATCAATGACAGCAACGACGACCCACCCCTTCCACTTGACTTATATTAAATTTTAACTTTAAAAATATCTAAATAATTTAAAGGGTTAATTAAGTTTTTAGTCCCCATAAATATTCACAGTTTTGTTTTTAGTCTTTACAAAATAAAATTACATTTTTTAGTCCCTGTAACATTTTCCTTAAGCATTTTAGGAACTAAAAATGCTAATGGAAAAATTTTATAGGGACTAAAAATGCTTATGGAAAATTTTATAGGAACTACAAAACAAAATTCCGAATATTTATAGGGACTATTTACTTAATTAACCTTAATTTAAATACTAATCTAATTCTTTTTTATAGATAGATGAAATAACGAAAAGAGAAATGATATTTGTGCAACAACTTTTTGACAACTTTCTCCCTCATACTCACATTATCCTTTTATTTTCTCTCTTCCTTTTTTTCTCTTCATTGTTTTTAACCAATGAAAAGAGAGGAAAAAAGAAGTTGTCACCAAAAGTTGTATCAAATGGTTGTTCAAATATCACTACTCGAAAATTCACACAAATGGAAAAATTGGGGTTTAAACCCGTATGGGCAATCAATTTTGATATTTTTGTTGGTTAAGTTGAGACTACAAATACTAATCTACTGTACTTAACTAATTGTTTATAGTTGTTGAGGTTTTAATTATAGGAAAATGCAAGCAAAAGTTACCTTTAATTTGTAATAGCTTGTTAATTTAGGTGATTAATTAATGTTTAATAATGAAGAGTTGAAGTTAGTAAATCGGTATATCCGATGGATGATAGGGGTCCCACATAAAAAAAGAAAAAAAAGTAAGGCATAACGTGACGAAAGATAAGAGGAAAACAACAAAGTAACAATCAAGCGCTGACGCACCACCAGCGATCAATTCCAAGATCGCACCGCTTGATCTGAATCTCCTCCATAATCAGTTTCATTTGATGATCAATTCAATTTTAGACATGAACAAAATTAATTACAATTTGCAAGCAGAATCCAGGAAGATGGAGAGAGGAGTAAATTACCAGCCTTCCATGCAACCAGCACCGCCTGAATTTTGCTGATGAGGTGGTGGCTGAGCGTACTGAGGAGCATATTGCGGTGGGTAACCCTGTTGTGGAGGATAGCCTTGAGGTGGATAGCCCTGTTGTGGAGGGTAACCTTGTGGAGGATATCCCGGTGGAGGGTAAGCATCTTTTCCATAAGTCTCAGGCGCCGGATAACCTATTAATTCCATGAAATCACTAAATTGAATTAATTTAAAAGAAAGATGCAAGAGTTGAATTGAAGTGTATAGTATAATATATGCATGCGGTTAAGAAAAGAGAAAAGAGGATGGACCTTGCTGGGGTGGAACGCCGACGGGCGGTTGCTGTTGGTTGTAGTAACTCATTATTCTGGGTAGGGGTAGTGGAGAGAAGAGAAGTTAGAAATGGGGTTGTGGTTGGTTGTAGACTAGAACCGATCTGTTTTGTTTTGCGGAAATATAGATAGATAGATCATCTTTTTATATTATAAATTAATAAATATCTAAATTATTAGTATTATTTTATTGACGGCTCTTTGGGATTTTTATGAGGTGACTTCTGCCTAGGAGGTTGTACCTAGGATGTAATTTGCTTTTATTTAAAAAAATAAAACTTAAGTGAGAACTGAGAAGAAAAGAAAAAATTATGTTGAAAAAAAATATTGATTTCTAGAAATAAAATGTATTGTTATTGTTTATCTACTCAAGATCATTTCAATGAAATGATTAAAATTTCTTTAAATTTAATCAGAGATTATGAGTTTAAATTCAGTCTTACAAATACGGTAACATTAACTTGTTTTTGAAAAAATTGTCACTCATTGCAATGTTTATAAAAATAAACACCATTTGATTTGTCTTAAAAATGCGGATATAAATATTCGACTCTCCTACAAAAATAAATGATTTGTCTATTTGTTATACAATGTAATACACCGGCAAAAGTATATCAATACTTTTTCTAAAAAAAAATTGAAACCTACAAATTTATATTTTTCAATTTAGGAAACTACCATGACTAAAATTATGATAGAAATATCATCTCTAGAAAAGTTTATATGTGTATGTTTGACTTAACATCCCAAAAAAAACTAACTAAGTCAGCTGATTTTATAAAGTTAATTATGATAGTTAAAAGTAGAATGATTTATGTTTAAATGCATAAAAACAAGTTGAACAATAAACTTAAATGTTTACTTAAAAAAATTGTGTTAAATCAATTTTAATTTCCAAGCATGGAAGAATCAAATTTGACTAAAAAAAAAAAAAAAACCAAGAATACTTAGACCAGCCACCACTTAAAATTCAACTCTATTCTATTCTCCCAAATCGAGAGTGGACACAAACACAACACAATCGCAAGAGCGGATAGAAAGGTCAAATTACTTCCCTAGGAAAGATAACTGTCCACTACTTTTTATTTCTGTCGCGTCATTTTTCGGAGATCAAGACTATTTGATTATATAGAAACCGACAGAAATGACGACTTCACTAGGGACAATCATTTGTCCCAAGTCAATTCCTCTATAAGTAAATTGACTTACACTAAATCTGAGCCGTTGAAATTAATTGATCCTACGGTTCATATCTTTTAATAAAAGAGGTGCACGTTATTACTATCTTTCGCTTTATTCTATTACGCTAACCCTCTTCTTTTCCTCTACGGCGGCAATACCGATGAACACCGATATTACGAGGTGGATCAATTCCTGTAGGCTAAGCATGATTATTTTGTATTACATCAAATGGGTTGTGTATGTTGCCAAGGGACTGAACACCAACGAGGAGAAAAATCTCTCCTTTGTTTGCAAGACTTTAAAGCATCAATTTTTGTGTGTCATGAATTGACAACTTTCATGTTTAATAATTGATCATATATTTCTGGAATCAATCAATTAAAGGTGAATAGGAGAAAAACAAAACACTCTTTTTTTTTTTTTATGGAGTTCCTCACATATATTGGGTTATTTCTTTGATGATAAAAAATTGTGGCTATTTGTCCTTCGCAAAAGAAAAGAAAAAACTAAGGAAACCAAATAAGGCTTTGTTTGCACTGGAGAGGAGAGGGAATAACGGAAGGAACCAAAGTTCTGTTCATGACGATGATCAACATGCTTGTTTTTTGAATTGTCTGTGCTGCATCACCTTTATTTTGTTGAGATAGAATTAGCCATTAGATTAAACACTAACCGTAATATCCCAATTTTCGTTAGATTTATTTTAATTAATTTTATGTGTTTATACATAATTTGGTGTCAGAAGGATATTATAGTCATTTTAGACTCAAGGGTATTTTGGTCATTTTCGAGCAAGGGTAAATTAGTTGTGTAGTTGTGGTAATTAGTTGTGAACCGGTAATTATTCGATAACTTTAACCGTAAGCAAGTAAAGACTTTGTGGATTAGTTATTGAGGGTCTTAGGCCTATTAAGACTTTTTAAGGGTTAAGCTCATTAGTGTGGACACTATTTAAACTCTAATCTTTGTAGAAAAATAGGGTTCACATTCATTTCATAAGAACTAGACTATTCACCCGTGCTGCCGCACGAGTCATACAGATTGTATATGTATAATGCAAAATTTTAGCTAATTTGCCTCATGATAAAACAATATTAATATTACACAGATGTTACTTTTACAAAATACATCATATAGTTTTATAAAACTACAAATTACGAAAAACTTCCTTGTATACGACATTAGACGTAGTATCAACGCACACACCGTCTTCATCTAGCAGCAAAATTTTCAGGTCATCCCTCGAAGTAACTCTAGATAATGCTACATAAAGTTGTCCATGCGAGAAAACTGATTGTGGAAGATATATGCCTACTTGTTTGAGCGACTGTTCTTGACTTTTGTTAATCGTCATTGCGAAACAAACAAATATAGGAAATTGTATGCGTTGAAACTTGAATGGAATTCTAGTGTCCGATGGTTCTAGTGAAAGTCGAGGTATATACACCTTATCTCCAATGTTGCTGCCGGTTATCACCTATCCTTCAAGTACATACCTACCCATTTTAGTGATTATCAACCTAGTTTCGTTACATAGACATGTTGTTGGGTCGAAGTTCCTAATTAGCATCACGGGGACCCCTATTTTTAATCTTATTCTATGATTCGGCAACCCAGAAGCATTGATGGTGTTCAAGAACTCAGGCGTGTGAATATCATCAGGCATGTTCGACGTGAATGGATTAGAAGAGGGAGTATCATAATTTAAATATACTTTTTCTTCGCCAGGGATTAGGTCCATCATATACTCATTAATTTCGTCGACGGTAACATTTTTAGGCGTCAGTATTGCCCTATCTTGAAAAAAAATGTCATGCAAATCCATAGTGCTGGAATCAACGATTGATGCGACATTGTCACCTGAACTATGGATAGGGCAAACTCCACAACTGTAAACGTGATTAAAGAGGAGGACATGCAGACAATAATATTTATTCCAACTCATTTCATCTATCATTGGAAGTGTGATAGTTTCAAAGATAGCATTGGAACTTTAATAATAAATACATAATGACTTTGGTAACCGCTAGATGATAGAGATAATCAATGTTAATTATCCCATGTCCTTATTTTTTCAATGTAATATTATTAACTTTTTGATCATATGCCCAATCCACTCTGCTAGATGGAACTTAATAATTAAACTTAATTAATGATTTGATCCCTTAAGTTATTTGTTGGTTACATTTTAGTCTCATAAGAGACCACATCACTAATAATTATCCACTAACCAAAAAATTCTTTTCATTATTACGTTTATACCAATCAGATCAACTCTTAAAGATATTACATAAATATTTCTCAGGTGAATGTATAAGGTACGCAAATTAAATCATGTATTATACCATGATGGAAATCTACCCTGTCATCTATGAACCAATCTTGATATCATTTATATGAATACATGAATCAAATATATGGATATATGACTTCACGTTATTTTGGCATAAAAACATATGTACTCAATTACATTTTTTAAAATATGATATGATTAGACTTTAGTAGAAACTTTTTGTAACGACTGAGGTTTTTTTTTCTCTTTTGAATGATAAAGAAGCTGACTATGAACTCCTTATAATCGTATCTGTACCTTCGTGGGCAACAACTTTAGTCCCTTTCCCAATACCCTATGAGTACCTAAGTGCTCATACCCGCACCTATTATCCGCATTTTAGTTAAGAAAAGACAATAAAAACATCACAATTGAAATAAAACTATGGTCCATTTTTTTTTAAAAATTAACTCATAAAGTAGTACGAATCATAGTATTTAGTTAAATAAAAAACATCCAAAATATCCCTAAAATATTGTACACCGGCATGATGGAGTTGTTATTGTATTAAGCAGTTTTCTGGTTTAAGTTTAGGTTTATGCTTAAATAGCTAAATAAATAAATTAATTATACACCAAAAATAAATAAATTATTTATGATATTATATAAATATGTATATGCGGGGTTGCGGGTCTAGGCAGTATAGTACCCTTACCCGTGCCCATATCCATTTAAATTTGTGGGTATTACCCGGACCCGTGCACAGACCCATAAATACGGGGTTTCACCCTATCCATTGTGAGTATTTTTTTGCGGGTACCCATAATGACAATCAAGTGACTTTGCTCCCACAATTATTTATTCTTACCACATATATGGTTGGACCAATTCCTATGATTGTTGACCTAAGCAAAGCAACCAAACGTCTTTCCCTTTATTGCCATTAGTATTATAATTATAATACTATTTATTGCTTGATTAATGTGGCTATAACCGAAAAGTAACATATGAAAAGGCTTCAGCATATCTTTTATTCATGTATCTTTATATATGGGGATAAAGACATAGGAACGGTGGACATGAAGAGAATGTTGTTCATGGTTCAACTTTCTATTCTATTATTCTTATCTTGGGCATTGTTTGTGAAGCTCCATCGTGTTTGGCCTCGAGTGTACGGGTTCAGACACGCAGTTGTGTAAACCTTGGGGAGCAAAACCGAATTTGGGTTGCATCAGAGGTCCACCGGAAATTTGCTTTCAGGGCAGTGGTTTTGGCCACGGCACAACAAACTCTCTTCTATCTTTCCTATCTATTTCCTATTAATATTTCCAACAACCTGAAAGCAAAATTTATCATTTAATTATATTTGGAAATATTAACTTTGTGGTTTTCTCTACAACATGTTGCTTTGGATTACATGGATAGAAGGATAGTTCCGTTCCCTCGCCTAATGATTAGTAAAGAATGTTGGATGATAGTTCAAATGAATCATCACCTAAGTTGAGGTAAAGAGATGAACTTGGAGTCCAAGTAAGTTCCCTAAAATCTAAGATGTTTATGCATATAATTTTGCAAAGAGATTATGTATATATTTTTTCTATTGGTGAAAAAGTTGCGAGAAAAAAAAAATTATATTGAAGTGTCTACGGTGAGAGTATAAATTATAGTGAAATATCTTTATACTAAAATTGGATATTTGATAGCAAATTCTATATTTGAGACGTGTAAAGTTGTGTGACTGTTTAAAAATCTATGTAGTAACTTTTGTAGAATTTTCATAAATAGTAGAGACACAAAATTGATACTTTGTTTGTTAGAAAAATTCTCTTAAAATTTACAGAATTTTCTATTGATATTATGACTATCTTTGCAAGTGTTTCTATTTCAATGTATTTTTATGTATAAAGACATGGCTGCCATATACTTCAAAGATAACTCAATATAGCTTGTATTCTTGTAATTGTGAGGTCTCTTTTAACGTTGAGGTTATTCAAGGAACAATGAGGTCTTGGTATTTCAATGGTTTTATCATTTTAAGAGGAAAATAATTTTAGAGTAATAGACACTTTATTTTTTATACTATAAGGTGATGGTTGAAAACCAAAATAAAAGTATAAATGTGATTATGCATGTACATTTGGATGTCGATAAATATTTGGTAATCTATGGGGTGTGTTTGCATGTATGAACACATCTATGAAGTAATATTTGGATGTCGATAAATATTTGGTAATCTATGGGGTGTGTTTGCATGTATGAACACATCTATGAAGTAATTGGATTTTATTTTGTATCACATGCTAGAAATTCTTGGAGTAGAATTGTTGATGAACTTATATGCAGATATATAATATAAGTTTAATTCTCTCTTAAATGTGGGGGTTAGGAGAACTCTTTTAATTTGCTTCTATTATTGTTATTTTCAATCGTATACAAAGTATTGAAATTTTTAGAATAAATGGAAGTATTAGAGAAAAATGGCATAGATCGTATAATATTATTCTTTTACTAAAAGTAGAGTATATTTTTAAAATTAATGAATAAAAGTATATGCTGAAGAAATTTTACAATCTATGATGATGCATTGGAATTAACAAATTCTATTTTACTGTTAAAAAAGAAGGCAGTTGTCGAGAAGTGCATTTTAGGATAAATATGGTTTTAAATGGATGCATTTGCCTTAAGATAATAATATCATAGATAGTAAGTGGAATTTCAAAATATAACCTCTCAATTTGAGTGTGAGATAATTGATTGTGTTATGTTTTGTATAAATTACATTAGATGTGATATTGCATGTGGTATAATGAATAAATTGAATATATAAACTTAAAATTTCAATGTTGATTATATTAGAAGTTGATTATGTTTTCTGAAATATGTAAAGAGTATTTTGGATATAACATTTTGATGATTATCTATCTTGGAAGGATTTATATTGTAAATTGGTTCTCCAATAAGTATGAGGTAAGATCCATTACGAAGCACTTATTTATTTCATGATGATATGATATATCTTGGAAATAAATAAAGGAAAATACGCTTAGTCAAATTTACTAATGGAATTAAAAAAAAAAAATTAGCTCTTGAATTTGCAGATCAAGAAGCAAAATTGTTGAAAGACTCGGTGTGACTGAGATACCTTTATGGAGGAAATCAATGCATTCTAAATCTAATGTGATCATACGCTTCAAGCTATGTGACTCATAATAGTGTCTATAAGAGACGACACAAATCCTTGTGTGAAAGGAACTAAAAGATCAAAGATTAACATCTATGTCTAGAATGAGAACTTAGATAGATTGTTATTCTATTCCTAGATCCAAAAGTATTTTTCAATATCATGTCAAATTTCAATAAAGCTTTAAATACAAGAATAACAACAATATTGAATAAATAAGCTAGAACCATATATTAAAAGATCAAGAGTTTACATAATAGCTTGTTTGAATACCTCAAAACCCGCAAGGGTAGATGTAGCTACATATGTCTATGATAGCTTGGCAAAGGATGAAGAAAAGATGAAGATTTCATGCCTAGATTCATGATATCTCAACAAATCTTGGGTTGAATCTACTCTTAATTACCTTGCTTTGTGTTTCTCTCTCTAAAAAATCAGATCTGTTATGTTATGAGGTTTGGGGATATTTATATAATTTATGGAAAATTGCAGTGTGGCTTAGCCACGCTCACTTCGCTTAGCCATGCTTCCAGATTCAGATTTCATGTGCTCTCTGACTTGCATTGCTTTGACATGGTTTTGACTTTGCTTAGCCACGCTTCCAGATTCAGGCATTGCTTTGACATGGCTTTGACTTTGCTTAGCCACGCTTCAAGACTTATTTTTCTTCCATTTTTGATCTCAAAGTCCATGGCAATTGCATTTACCTACATAAATGGTTGGAATTAGGTATAAAAAGCATAAATTGATAATTCTTCATTATTTGTGAGCTTTTCATTGAATAACTTATAAAACGAGTAACCAAAGTGTCTAAACTATATATGACATTTAAATACTTTATGACACTTATCAACGGCACAACAAACTCTCTTCTATCTTTCCTATCTATTTCCTATTAATATTTCCAACAAGGAAGACGTAACAGCTTGCCAAACCTGTCTTTGATGTTGATTCCAAACTTACCTAAACCAATAGAGATATTGTAAAAGTCCCTCAGAGCAGTCCATCCCTTTGTCAGATAAATTCCATGATTGTTTCTCTGAACCAAAACCTCAAACTCGTTGTGATTAGTGTCAACCAAGGTAGCGTACCGGTCAATCGAATCGCCGAAGTTGTGAGCAAACATGGATGGCAACATAACAACGCCCTGTAACAAAAGCAAACAAATTCAGAATCAAATAGCATATATAAAAAAACATACGAATTTGTACGATAAAAGATATAATCAGCTTACACATTCAACGTCAAATTCAACAACATAAGTCATGTAGTTCACCCTAAAATCATTTACAATCATCTCCAGTTCAGACACAAGGTTAGGGTTCAATGGAGCTATAGCAAGATGACAGTTAAAATATCATGTTAGAATTCATTATATGATTTATAAAGGGACACACAACAGGTGTATATACATAGGTTAAGGATGTACTGATCGGTTAAGGAATGGTAAGTCAGAAGATCACGAGCTGTGTAGTGAGCCATTTTTTCAGTCTTACTTGAGAGATTTGTGATAGGAATAAAGATGAGCCATGTGATTCAGTATATATACACAAAACTGATATGTAGAAATGTTGAAGCTGCATGGGTAGTGGTTGTGTATAGGGAAATACACATAATTTAATACTGCATATGGGCTTGTGCACTTGGGGGATTGGAAGAGTTTGGAGGGAAAAATTTTGAATTTGATCATATGTCTAAAACTAAGCTTAAACACACGTGTGTAAGCATTTAAGACAGATTAATGGCGCCATTAGGTTTGGAATTAGGTTAAGGAAATTAGGTTAGCATTGTACCTAAAGATTAGAAATAAGGATTTGAGAGAGGTAGAGAGAAAGAGCAAGAGGAAGAGAAAAAGGGTTAAAAGCTTGAAGATCAAGGAGGTGATAGAGATTCTAGGAGCTAAATTGAAACTTTGGCTAGGTTTATTACCAATTGAGGTAAGGGGGCTAGTTTTCTATCATAATCTCTTAATTGTAATCTCTTCTCTAATTATATTCAAAAGTGCTTAATTGAGATAAGTTATTATTGTGAACTTAATTGTTGAAATTTGTGCACTTGTTTTAATCCTATGTTTAGGTATGTGAATTTGATGATAATTGAATTGTTGATGATGTCTCATGTTATATAGAAATGGGTACCTTGTGAATTATGCTCAAATTGATGAATTGTGATATTGTGTTGTTGAATTGTGATGTATTCATGGTTTAATGATGTTGTTGTTGTTATGAGATGTTGTTGTTGATTTATGCCATGGGTGTTCCATTTTATTAAGTTGTTGTTTTAAGAGTTTTGATGAAAATGGGTCATTCGTGGTGAACTGTGATTCTTGATAAATTAAGGTGAAATGTTGGTGTTGTTGTGTTGATATAAGTTTAATGAACTTCTGTTTTTGGTTATAAGATTGGGTTGTGAAAATTTTTGGGAAGAAACTTGGGTTTTTGTATGAAGAGCTAGTTAAATGATTTTGGAAAATAAGTTGATTTCTGCACAGTCTGATACTATCAAAATCATGAAGCGATTTCATGAATCATGAGGCGATTCTGACAACAACAGCAAATCTTTGCACAGTCTGATGCTGTCAAAATCATGAAGCGATATTACGAATCATGAGGCGATTTTGACAGCAACAACAAATTTTTGTATAGTCTGATGATGCCAAAATCATGAGGCGACTGTATAAACTATAAAGTGATTTTGACAGCCCAGAAACCTTAAAAATGCATTTTCTTCAATCCAATTGTTTCCAAACTTATTCATAAGTGTTGGGGTTTATCCTAACTATTTTGGGGTGCTATTAAGAAAGAAATAACTTTGTACAAAGGGTCTAATGAGTTTTTGGGTTACTTGACATTTACTGAAGTAATCATGGGGCGAACTTAGAATTTTCTCAAATTAGTTTTGGTAAAACTTTGAGCTAATGGTTGATAAGCTACAAGTGGTCTATGTTTATGCTTACATTATTGATTAAGATTGAATTGTTGGATTTCATACTTGAACGAGTTGTCTTGCTTTGAAAAGTGTCAATATTGATCGTTTTTTTTAAAGAGAGACAAACTTTGTGATTTTGATGATTTTGTCGTAGTTGGCCGGTGAAACGCACATGTATACTCAACTGCACTTATATGCGATCTAAGTGTATACATAGTTGGAGCATTAGAGTTGGTTTACTTAGTTTTGGTTCAATTCTCTCAATTGTTTTAAAGTTGTAAGATGATAGACGAACTTTGTCGAAAATAATCTTTAAGGTTGAATACTTTGCAAATCTTTTGTGAATAACTTTATATGATTATATGAAGATGTATGAATGATTTAGAAATGTTGAATATGATGTTTATCATAATGTGTTGTATTTTCTCCTTTACTTGAATTGTGAGAAATTGTATGAAGTTGTTGTGATAATGATTATGTTATTGATAATGTAGTGATGAATCCTCTTTGAATTGTAACTTGTTGATTGTTTGGACGTAAATACTTGATAATGCAATTGTTATTGAGTTGATCAATGTAAATGAAGGTGAACTTTTACACTGTTGTTGAATATAAATGAGGTGATTTTGCATTGTCGAGTCTTTACTTGTATGTCCATGCATCATAGTCATATTGAGTCATATGTGTAATGTAAAAGGGATGTGTACTTTTACATTGTTGAATTGTAAGAGGAGGTGTATCTTACATATGATGTTTTTGTTGCATCATGAGGTAACGACCTTTGTTGTTGTTGACGGCACCGCATGCGTCTAGAAGAGTCTGGAACATTGCTTGCATTTGAATGGTTGATGAGCTGTGTAATAATTGAATATGTGACTTGGTGAATTTGTGCATTGGTGAAATTTATCGAATGTTGTGATCATGTGGATTGGTGTATATGTACATTGGTGGACTTTGTTGATGGTTGTGAATGATTGAACTATGTTCTAATTGCATGTCTTACTTGTTTATCTTATACACCTGGTGAATCTATCTGATGTTAATTATTTTGGTAATAATAATGAGGTGAGAATTGTATATGTATATATATGATTTGGTGATTCCTTTGATAATGATGATTGCTTGCTTATAACTTTGAAATGATGAATTGTACTTGTTGAGTTAAGTATACTAAATGAGGAATAAGGTGAGTAATCCTTTCTTCGATTGATGTTGATGAATGATGAGCTTATGTCGATGACTTGTTTAGAAATTGAATAGGCTTGCTATTCTATGTTAGAATTGTGATAACATGATAAATATGGAATGAGGGATAATATATATATGTGGTGGTAGTATTCTAGGAATGTTGAGTATGTGTATCTGCATGCATGAATCCTTGAATGCTTATGTTTGTTTATGTTGATTATGATTGATGTGAAGATAACCCGAGTGGTTTTGATCGCCTACCTGTTTGTATGAATGAGTAGACGGAGTGTATGATAGTTTTCCTTGATTGGTGAGTTGCTAGAGGATAGCGGAAACTTCCTCTATTTATCTGTTTCAATGTCTTAGATTAGGCTCTGATCTAGGATGTCATTCGTTATGTTCATTTTTGATATGTTTATGCTGGTGAGATTTTACCCATTTGTCGAGATTTGGATATTTTATGTACCGATGTATTTGGAGTTTATGACATGTATACTTGGAGATGTATGTTATATATCTGTTGCGTAGTTGTTTGAATTTTTATGCATGTTATATCTTTGGAGAACTTTTGGAGACGTGACGTCTATTTCTTTAATAAATGTTTTATTCACGTGTTTTATCACTTTAATAGAAGTAGGGCGTTACACTAACAACAGTTAAGATTTGAAGACTTACACCTAGTGTCAACAGATCCTGCCTCATAGCTTAAACCGTGTGAAATGCATTAAGTAGTTCCTTAACCGTGTGAAATGTGTTACGTAGTTCCTTTCCTGATTATATAGTTTATCATTAAGAAACATAGGGATTACATAGTTTATCCTCCCTCGTCCCTAGTTATAAATAGGGATGTCAATGGGTATTCGCGGGTACGGGTAGTATGATATCCGTCCCCGTCCCGTATATTCGTCCCCGTCCCGTTGGATTAATATGATACCCGTACCCGTCCCCATATCCGTGCAGGTATCTTGTTGGAACAAATGATGTTTCACAAGCCACCTATTGAGTTTTGACAATAACAAGGTATTAAAAATAATCAATTGGATATGTTAAACAATTTGTTCAAGTGTACAGGATCCATAATCAAAGTACTATTCATAAAGATTCTGATTGAACAAGTTCAAGAGCAAAGGAATTTTATTTGAAGCTTAGAGCATCTGGAAGAATGAGTCTGAAG
>Ga0228710_1000223_pt1 | contig 59192 bp, 26 predicted proteins | sample MedpolnodulmetaG_FD_177995 | JGI IMG/M metagenome (GOLD analysis project Ga0228710, IMG submission 177995) | Root nodule microbial communities from Medicago polymorpha collected in Santa Monica, California, United States - pink nodules | ecosystem: Host-associated > Plants > Roots > Nodule... | reverse complement strand
AAAAAACAGATTACACTTGAAAGTGGGAGGGGCGTGGCGGCGATGTGATGTGGATGGAGATGACACGAGAAAAAGATATTTATTTATGCAGATAAATAGAGCGTGGTTGTTTTATTTTTCCTTCTATTCTATCTTTTTTCTGTTTTATAGAAGATGATGATGTATCTCTCTTGCTCCAATTAAGGTTTATTTTTTCTCTCTTCATCGTGACCTCAGGTAAAAACAGAACAAATTATTAAATTGAAGCTCAGATTATAGTTGTTGAATAGAATTTAATACATTGATCATCTTATTATAAATACTACTATTTCTTAGAATTTGATGTAGTTTAATCATTGTGTTGATGTTGTTTGTCAACTAGTTTGATTTGTATAAATGAGTTTGGCTTGTACGGAAAGCTCGGAAGAGGGTGGAGGGCATTCAGAGCCACCTGACCCCGATGTTCTCGAAATTGATCCTACTTCTCGTTACATCAAGGTAATGCAGTTGCCTATGATTTGATTAATACTGTTTTTTTAATTGGGTAAAGTAAACAATAGTCTTACAATGCACTAAGCTAATTATGCTTTTTGCATCTGTAACAGTATAAAGAAGTGATCGGCAAAGGAGCCTTCAAAACTGTGTATCCATTAATACAATGCATCTTGTTGAGAATAAAAATAATTTTATTGTTCAAGTTGATTTACTTTTAATATGCAAATATTTTCCATATTTTGTGATAAATCAGTTACAGGGCATTTGATGAGGTTAATGGAATTGAAGTGGCATGGGGACAGGTTCAGATTGACGAGGTGTTACAGTCACCAGGTGACTTAGATAGGCTATACTCGGAAATGCATCTCTTAAAATCGCTGAGGCACAATAACATAGTAAGATTCTATAATTCTTGGATTGATGACAAGCGCAGGACAGTTAATATGATTACTGAGTTGTTTACTTCGGGTAGCCTCAAACAGTAAGTCCAATATCTCTTTCTTATGTATTGTTAATCTTTGTGACTTTCTTATTTGTGAGATCAACCAGTCTGTTAGTGGATGTGATGCATGATGTAGGTATCATAAAAAACACAAGAAGGTTGACTTGAAGGCTGTCAGGGGATGGGCGAAACAGATTCTAATGGGTTTAAACTACCTTCATAGTCACAACCCACCGATTATACATAGGGACTTAAAATGTGATAATATATTTATCAACGGTCACCAAGGAGAAGTTAAAATTGGAGATTTAGGGCTGGCGACGTTCTTGACGCAGGCTAATGCCAAGACTGTTGTAGGTATATATTACTCTACCCTGCCCTTTTTTTCCTGCTAATATTTGTTAATCCTTTATGTAGTTAAAACTAATATATTTTTATATGATTTTTACCATCACATAGCATCAGGAATTGTATAAGAACCATATTTATTGTTGTTTTGTCGCATTGCTGTTTTATTTTTATACCATTTATATTTACACTTATGATATCCTAGTAGGAACTCCGGAGTTTATGGCACCCGAAATGTATGATGAAAATTACAACGAATTAGTTGACATATATTCATTTGGTATGTGCATGCTTGAGTTGGTTACTGCCGAGTATCCTTACAGTGAATGCAGAACCTCAGCGCAGATATACAAGAAAGTTTCATCTGTAAGTATGTGGTATTTATGAATTTCTTTTTCCCCGCAGGATATTACTGGATTACATGGTCATTCACAATATATCATTCTGCAGGGTATAAAGCCTGCTGCTCTTACTAAAGTGATAGATCCAAAGATAAAATCATTTATTGAAAAATGTATTGTTCCAGCATCCGAAAGATTGTCGGCAAAGGAGCTCCTGATGGACCCCTTTGTTCAAGTGAATGGTTCAACGAAGAACATTTCTCTTCCATTGCCAGATATTGTTCTTCCCAAATTGGGAGCCTCTAAAAACAGATGTTTGATGTCAGAAGGTCCTACTAGTGCACGTGTTGGGGCCATTTCTCTGGATATTGGTGACACTAAGGAGCTACTTGTGATCACCGTACTTGATAATTCCACTGTTGATGCATCAAGTTCTACGAGTGTTGAAATACGAAGGTTGAAGGGAGGTGATACCTTCTTTCTAAAAGGTGGTCCAAATGATGAGAATTCTATATCATTGGTTCTGCGGATAGCTAATCAGAGGGGTTAGTATAGTTCATTTCTACTCCTTAACGACTTTTAAATTTGTTGGTGGAAAGTTTATACTTTTTGCGATTTATATGCAGGACAAGCAAAATATATCCATTTCATCTTCTACCTTGACAGTGATACTGCTGTCTCAGTTTCAAAGGAAATGGTTGAGCAACTTGAACTTGCTGATCAGAATGTAAAATTCATAGCTGAGTTAATCGATTTGTTATTGATGAAATTGGTTCCTGAATGGAATCCTTGTGTAGCAATTGATCATCTGGTTTCTGCAAATGATAAATGGACTAGTGCTAGCCAACAGACAGACTCAGAGTTGGCTAAAAACAACGGAAGCTCAAAACATTCTACTGAAGATGCAGGTCCCTTAACCTCATTCGGAAGATCATCTCCGAATGACAATATGGATTTATGTTCTGAGATGTCATATGCTTCTGCAACATCGGACATCAATCATAAGTTGTCTATGGTTTCATTTATGTCTGCTGAATCGGGATTTGGTGGAGGTAGTCAGAGTTCGTTCACATCTGAAATTGGGGCATTGTCTGATCATAGGAGCAAGTTTTTACACACGGAGAGCAACAATATGGTGAGCTTCTCAAGTTATCCCATTAGTGTTTCCTCCTTGTCCGAACCTGATGATGAGTTGAGAGTAGAGTTAGAAATGATTGAACAGAAATATGAAGAGGCAATTAGAGATTTATACAAAAGAAGAAACCTGGCCATCCAGGAGATTAAAAAAAGAATGTCAGATAAGATGGTATCGTAGAATGATTTCAGTAGTTTTTTTTCTTTCTGTTTTATGGGTACAAAATTTACTTATTTCTTTATGTTGGGAGGCGTAGAAGAATTTACTAGTCTTTTTAATAGTTACCTTTTACGTCCCCTGCTCTCTTCATACCCGTGAAGAGAGAAGTGTAAATATGGAGCTGTGGAGGAAAATGTTCTTTTATTGTGACAAGGTGTTTTGCTCTTTTGCTTTTGGAATGGTTTATTGAAATTATTTTTGACACTATCCGACATTTGTATCTGGTTCTTACAAAATTCGTTTAACTTTATGCTCAGTTATTTGTTGTAAATATATTGGGAGCCGACTCTAGGGTTTTGATAAACTTTGCATATCAAATCCATGTTCAGTAAGGTCAAGAAGTTGGTTTACAACTTATTAATATTGTTTGATCATAAGAGATGGTTGGTAAGCAAGTTTAATCTTAGGGTTGGAAGTAGATTAAGTCCGAACAGGGATCATAAACTAGTCCCAAGTTGGATCGTGCTGGGTATTTATTTTTTTGAAAAAAAAGGCATGGCTAATATCTTTTAAGTGTATTTTAACTATCACACTTAATGGGCTGGTCTATCTAAATAAATATAAATAATATGATGACATTTTTCTATGTTACTCCTATAATAAGAAAAGTTTTTTATAATGAGTTAAAATATGATTTTATTCACTATTCTAAAGTTTTAAACATACTGTATGTCAATGTTCTGCAAAATCGAGTGTTAACACTCTGAGTTTACCAAGTTTACATGTTTAGGTACCAAAATCGTGTTAACTCGGAAGTAAACTCGGTTTTTGGTAAAATTGGAAGGTTTGACGAGTTTGACCGAGTTAACACTCGGTAAACTCGTGTAAACTCGACCGAGTTTAACGAGTTTTACGAGTTTACATCTATAAAAAATATATATAAAAAAATTGGCCCTTTTTTTGGGTCATTTTTTTTAATACCCAATTCCTTTTTTACAAGCCCAAAGACTGAAACATTTCTGAAATATAACGTTTCTTTTTCTTTCTTCTCTGAGTTCTCAAACCATGAAAACATGGGAGCACATACCAATTAGGGTTGATTTCGACGGTGGAAATTCAGATTTCGACGTCGGTGACTGCGACGCCAGTTAGGGTTGCGGTGGTGGTGTTTGTTGACCTTTTGAAGAAATTAACTAGTTTATTTTTTAGATAGTTTTAATAGGAACTTGTGAAACTTGCTTTTTTGGATGGTTTTATGGATGACTTAAACTTAGAGACTTATGAAACTTATGCTTTTGTGCGTTAATTTTTGTATTTTGATGTTAAGTTGAACATAACATTTTATTATGGTAGTTTGGTATAATTTGTCGTTGTAATTAAGTCATATTTTGCACTATTAACCTATTTACAATATTATATTAGCTTATATATGTCATACATATAATAAATTTTATATAATTTTAATTTTAGGTAAACTCGTACGAGTTCTTGAGTCGAGTTTACCTAGACAAAACGAGTTGAGGTAAACTCTCGAGTTGCAAAACGTTGTTGTATATAAGATTGAAGTTACCATCTCCTTTAACAGTGATGATGTTGCCTTGTATTCAAGGGAAATGGTAAAGCATTTACCATGCGTCCATGCGCACCATATAAAAAATCGCTTATAGACTCTCTTCTTCACCAAAATTCTTAATTTGAGTTAGGATTTGTGAATTTTAATGATTCCTCGACCTTCATCTCACCTAGTTTACAGCCATCATCTTAGTGTTCTGCATTTTCATAACAGCAGTGAAAAGTGTATCTGTTTAAGTTAAATAACCAGCTTCGTACAACAGAGCAAGCTTGTTTACTAGGCAGAGGTGAAAGTGAAGCAGTGATGTGAATTGTGAAGCAGTTTGTTAAATACCATTTCATTGATTTGAAATATGTGATCAAAGTCAACAAGCTTCTATAGAAGACTTTATTTTCTCATGTCTCAGGTGAATAATTTAAAATATAAAGAGCTACTATGGGATGTCCGTGCTAAACAAATATACACCGACGAGATGGGCCTTTAACGTATATTGTTGTGTTATTTTGATCAGCTTGCACACTATAACGATAATACAAAAATTTAAATGATGAGAGAAATTGAGCTACAAAAGTTTGGAAGGTGACGCGACGTCCATTTTTGGGTGCAAAGTTTTAAGTTATATATCCATAGTGGTTAAATTAGAAATAAAATTTAGGATTTATTATGTATAGACTCACATGTAGATCTGCCTCCACTGTTAAATTTTTCAAGATTCAATCACAAGAGTTGGTGACATGTTAGCATTGTGATTTTCTATTGGACACACGCGTGTGAAGGTGGTTCATTTCGACTAGGCATCTTTTTTTTTAGTTAAGTAGTTTGGAAGTTATAAATTCATCTTTTAAAACGAACAAGTGAGAAATTTAGGGTTTTAAACCCCAGCCCTGCAAATTGCAGTGTCATTATCAATTTAATTATGCTTGTGAGGATAACTTATGATAAAATGGATTCAATACGATAGGATAACTTAACAAATACTATATGCTTAATTGTAGTTTTAACCTCCTTAGTATTTCCATTGCACGATTTTCACTTGATATTTTTGAACAATTTAAGCCCCTGACATTGAACCCTTTCTAATTTTGTAGCCATAACTCATATTCCTCCAATTTTTCCTTGTCGTGACATCCTTATTGCTTGATCTTAATGAATATTCGTAGTCCTCCACTCGTTTTTTTAATAGAACGGTTGATTTTTTAGTTTTCTATTATTAAATTTTTTAATTTAATAAAAATTAATTGAAACATAATTTGCATGTTTCTGAATGTTCTAATTCGAAGTGAAGATTCATTTTGATCTTCATAATTTTCTAATGGCTTGATTCAATCCCCAACAAAAATAAAAGTCAAATTAATCCCTAATATTTTTATATTGTGGACAAATTAATGTCTCTATTATAATGAACTAGTGATTAATTTGTTCACAATATGAAAATATCAAAGACTAATTTAAGTTTTATTTTACCATAAACTAAATTAGACAATCTAAAATTTTTAATAGACTAAAATGAGTCTTCACTCTTTAATTTACCACTATAATCTACTCTTATTAGATGACAAAGACGCCACATCATTAGATTTTGTCACAGTAGTGAAAAATTTGTAAAAAATGAATGTCGAAAATGTATCAAACGTGGGACTGAAACTGGTCAAAATTACACAATAAAAAAAATTAGAGGAGTAAAAAATGCAACTAAACCTATATTCAAATATTGTCGCTGTGTTTGTATATTGAATTTCTTAATTTGATATTTAATTTAATAAAGTAAACTAATTTTAAGAATGCAAAAATAAAAAGAGAGCAAGAACATGGACCAAAAATAATAAAGAGCGAGAATTGAGTGTTTTTGGCGGGACTACGAAATTTCATTTAAAAACCTTTCAGAGAGATACTATAGCAGAAGCAGTATTTACCCTCGCAATTCGAACCCCACAAAACACCACTTTCATTCACTTCACAAAACCCAAACAACACCGTTCACCGTCGTTTCTCGATGGACTCAGAGCTCAAATCGGCGAAATCCGCTTACCGGAACGCCAAAGAAGATGGTAACCACCGTGAAGAAGCGCGTTGGGCAAACGTCATCGGCGATATACTCAAGAACAGAGGTGAATACGTTAAAGCTCTCAAATGGCTCCGAATCGATTACGAAGTTTCGCTTAAGTACTTATCGGAGAATCACTTAGTCACAACTTGTCAATCCCTCGGTGAAATCTATCTCCGTCTTGAACAATTTTCCGATGCCCTAATTTTTCAGGTCAGCATGAACTAAAACCCTAATTAATACATTTAATTAATCAATTTATTATGTAATTAATCAATTAATTTATTATTTATGGATTGTAGAAGAAACATTTAGATCTAGGAAGAGATAATGAAGATCTAGTTGAGCAACAAAGAGCTAGCACGCAGCTAGGTCGAACTTATCATGAACTGTTTTCGAGATCTGAACATGATCACAATTCAATTCGCAATGCGAAGAAGTATTTTAAGTCTGCTATGGATCTTGCGGTTAGTCTGAAAGAGAATCCGCCAAATAATAAGTCTTCGTTTTTGAAGGAATATATTGATGCTTATAATAACATTGGTATGCTTGAAATGGAACTTGATAACTTGCACGAGGCAGAGAATATACTTAGGAGAGGATTGAAGATTTGTGACGAAGAGGAGATTAGTGAGCATGATGATGGGCGTAGTAGGTTACATCATAATTTAGGGAACGTGTATATGGAATTGAGGAGGTGGAATGACGCTATGAAGAATATGAAGAGGGATATTTTGATTTGTCATAAAATTGGACATTGTCAAGGGGAAGCTAAAGGGTATATTAATCTTGGTGAAGTGCATTACCGGACTCAGAAGTACGAAGAGGCGCGGTCTTATTATGAGAAGGCGCTTGGTTTGGCAAAGTCTTTAGAGGATGAGGATGCTTTGGTCAGACAAATTAATCAGAATATCGAAACTGTTAAAGAAGCTGTTAAAGTCATGGATGAAATCAAAAAAGAAGAGCAGAAACTTAAAAAACTCAAGAGAGATATAGCCTCGGCTAGAGGGACACTGCATGAGCGCAAGTATCTGCTGCAGGAAAACGGGACTCTTGAACGCCTTGTTGAGAAAGCAAGGATGATCGCTGCATGGGAGAAGGTATCAATTCTATCTTTGTGTATTTGTAACAATTATTTTAACTAAGTATCATTTTTCATGTAAATTATAATGATTATTTACTTGAAAAACATTCTATGTACAAGTTTTGATGAGGCAATCCATAATTTTCAACACTTGTGCTTGTTATGCCAAGGCAGAGCCAAGTTTGCAGGGGCCAACCTTTCTCCCGTTTTTGATCCTTCGCTGCTAATAGCTCTGTGTAAATTCAAACCATTGTATTATCATTTAATTTAATAAATAATTTAATAAATATAACTAATGGTTCATTGCAAATTGTATAAAGGGGACATAACGACGTCTAAAGAATTGTCCCAACTTTACAAGTTGGTTGAGCACAAGTCATACAAACTGTAATTGTTTAGCTCAATGAAAGAACCGTCACTATACAGTGTTGAAAACTAGCAATTGGCATGGCTATCTTTTTGTTTTGGTCAAAGTTGGCATGGCTTTCTAATTTTACCATTGTGGTCCATTGACTGGTAGGGGCCCTGGCCCCCCAGAGGCCACCGAGTGCCTCTGTCGCTGGTGCCAAGTATGTTTATTTTCAACCTCAGAACTGTGTTTTCTGGAGTGTGTTCAATTGTACATATTGTGTTTAGGAGACAAAAGCTTAGCTGTCATGGTTCTGTTATATTATATGAAAATCTTCATTTGACCTTTTAGAACACCCTTTCAACATACATAGACAGAAGTCTTTTTGGCTTGATGTATTAATGTTGGTTTAGATAACTTATGTGCACCTGTGTATGGTTTAGTTGTGGATTAAAATTAACCATGAATTTGTTGGTGCTGTCTTAATTTTTTTTCTTTCTGACTTACGAACTTATTTAATTGAAAGCTGCTGCATAAACTTGCTATCATGACAAAAATAAAGTTTATTCTGTAACATATTGAAGTTTGTGAACGTTGCAGCTCCAGAAATAGGTTATCATGGTTGCTTAAAGCATGAATAGTTGCACTTGTTTTGCTCCCAAACTTGTAGTTTTCCTTCACATGCTATAATTTGATGACCTATTAGTATTATTTGGTAAATACAGAGTCCTTTTGAAGCTATGAAGTGTTTAGTAATTCATTAAGTGTGACCTTTCTTATTTTGAGCAATGTTTTGTTTAGTATTGTGAATTTGCAAAGGAGAGGAAGAAAGTAGCGAATGACCTTTGTGACAGGCAAAGGTTGGGTGATTCATATCTGGATGTTGGAGAATCTTACCAGAAGCTCAGAAAATTCAACAAGGCGATCAAATGGTATGAAAAGAGTTGGAAAATGTACAAAACAATTGGCAACTTAGAGGTAAATTTTCATCGTTTTATGATATAAATTTAACACTTTTGTTCTCTTCTTCCTGACTTTAATTTAATTCAACATAACATGAAGCTGAATATAAGAACATCTATAATTATTCGAAAATTTGGTAATGTGAGTATATTTCTATTTGGTTTGAAAGAGGAGACACGTACATATTAGAATAGATTCTAACATATTCTATGAGTTATACAGCAATCCAAATGGAGTATAACCTTTGACACAGAAATTAAGTATGTGCAGGCAGATTTGTTTTATAATAAAACATGGACCATGTATACATTAAGAATTTCTTCTGTGTTACAGTCAGACATGTATCATACACCCGTATTATATCTGACATGCATGGGCACTTTTCTTGATGTGACCCTTCAACTTTTCTGTATATGCATGTCAAGTTCATTCTTCTTAGGTTGCTCCGCATCCAAAGATAAATTTAGGACAAATTACATATATATGTTTATTGCCTATCCGTCCATGATGAGGATGCCAGTTGGTTGATCTGTATGCTCTTCTGGTAATGATTGATAATAGGGGCAAGCACTGGTGAAAATTAATATTGGTAATGTTTTGGATTCTACTCACAATTGGATAGAAGCGTGTGATGCATATAAGGAGAGCTACAGGTAACAACTTTTCATCATATTAAGCTTTACTGGTTGATTTTTTTCTTGAAATTAGAGAAATTAAATTTATGAACCACAAAATAAATGTTTAATTAAAACGAATTTCCAAGTCTAAGTAGCTGAATTTACGTTGACCATATAATTTGCTTTACCCGTATACTTTTGATACAACTTGGTTGCATAAGACACACAAACACGCTGCAGTTGTTCTGTAAAACCATAAAAGAAAATTGCTAGCATAAGGTTATTCTCACTGTTCTGATTGTACTCCTCGCATATTGGTGTCTTTACGAATGCTCAGAAGTTACTGTCTTGATAAAAATGTATTTGGTTGTTTTGGAATTGTTTGCTTGATTTTAAATGCCACAATGTGCTTCAAACAGTTGCTGCTGCAGTATCACTAGAGTTAAATTTAACTGCCTATTACTTATGTGACTCATTCTTGATTAGAGTTGCTTAACAAACTTGGTGGACTTCTTATAGTCTTGACTCTTGAATGAACACCATTGATTTGATCACATTATATTTGCAGGATTGCTGTTGAAGCCGACCTTCCTGATGTACAGCTTTCTGCCTTGGAAAACATGCATTATAGCAACATGATCAGATTTGATGACGAGGATGAGACCAGGTAGCTGATTCATTAAAAGTCCGTACCTTTTTATATACATTTCAGGCAGTTTCATTTAGTTACTCACGCTCTTGTTTCCAATATGATATTCATGAGTCCTTTTTCTGGACTGCTGATATTAGTATATTACTGCTTATCAATTGTGATATTTTACAGGAGGTTGAAACTTCTAATTGATAAGCTTAAGAAGTCAAATGAAGAGGTAGAGGCTAATAATACGCCTGAGGATTGTTGCTCTGAAACTGATACTGAAGCAGATGATTGTATGTCAAATAGTGGGCCAGATGATTTTTGCTTTCCAAAGACAACTTATAGATCAGAAACCCTGACTCCTGAAGATGAATTGGATGATGATAATGCGCCTCTTATGTCAATGTATCAGTCTATTAAAGGCTCATCTAGAAAAATTACAGGTCACAAGGAAAGTCATACCAACTCTACAAAGCAGGTTGACCAGTCACCCAGAAGTCTGACAAAACTGAAAAGTGAGCACCAAGCAGTTTCTGGTCGTAAACGTGTCCGTGTAATTCTTTCTGATGACGACGAGGATGATGAAGTGGAATGCTCAAGCAGAAAGGATCATGACTACCCGGTAGAAGACTTGCCTAGTTATGATACAAGTACGTTTTCCTTGTTAGTTGCTTTGCTCTGACCAAAAGACTCCCATATAACATTGTTAAGTGCTGACTAAAATTTGACTCCGTGCAGTTAAAAGTAAAATCAGTCCTAGTAAAGTTCAGGTAAAAAATCTTCATCTCTTTGGATCTGTGAGTTTTTCTCTGGTGCTATCCGCCTGTGGATGATTTGGGTTTTGGGATGGCAGGTTCTCCCGGAGTATGGATCTAAATGTGCAATTAATGTTGAAGAAAGTAGTAGTTCTTTCAAAGGCTCGAGTCCAAATACAGGCACTAAAACTTCCAGACGTTCCAGGTCATTGAGCAATGATATAGTTGCTGAACCTTACTTTCCTAGTGGTTCAAAATGCGATACAGATGTCTCTGGCAAACAAAATGTTGTAGCCCATCCCATGACGCATCATTCCCTACATGATGTGAGTTCCACTTTTATGACTTGGACATGACTATGTATGAAATTCATGCTTTTTCCAAACTCATATGTTCATCATTATTGCAAATGGATATTTTTCTAACCTCCGGCCTCCTTTATATTCTCTATTTGCAGATATATATTGCATGTCGGATTGGGAATGATATAGTTTATGTAGAAGCAGCCTTGTGTGCTGCTGGTGATCAGTTTGACATTGACTCGTTAAAGGCTGTAGTTGCATGCAAATACTATCTACAATTTCCAGCAGAAAAGAAATCAGAGGGTAGGCAGTTCCTGGTTTATATATTTCCGACATGATTGTTATTGAAAATCACCGGTCAATAAGTTGCAGTTTTACCATCTCCACCATCTTCTGTTACATTTACTTAGTGGCCTTTCTGTTTGTTTATTCCTTTTACTTTGTGATTGAATATTTCCTTCAGTTCACCATTTTTTTTCTGCTGAGCCCTTGTTCATTTGGCTTACATAAATTTGTGAGTAGGTTTGTTGCCCATTATTCAGCACATAAAATGTGCTGGAAGAGATCTAGAATCGCTGGAAACTGTTGAAAATATCAAGGAGCATCTGCAAAATAACTTGGTTGAAGCTTTCATTGATGGTATGCCTTACTGATGCTTTTCGTTCATTCAGTGATATTACCATTTTATTATTTTATGCCATGTCCTTTTTATCTGCTTTTTTGTCTGAAAAATTATCTCCAAGACCACTTAAGTATGAGAGAGAGAGAGAGAGAGAGAGAGAGAGAGAGAGCGGAAAAACGAAAGAAATGAAGAATATTTTTATTAAAAACCCATAGAGAAAGTTCTTCATCCAAGGGTTTATCTTTTTACCACAAAGCCTTTGCCCGTTCTAAAAAGCATCCTGTGCCTTAACCTAACTGCTTGATAGATTCAAACTGTCTAACTGTAGCTAAATAATCGGTCATTCAACCTTCTAATTATGACCCCATTCCCATTTGTTTTTCTGAGTTCTGTCACACACAATTTGAATTTTTATTTTATTTTATCCTTAAAGGATGGATTCAGAAGCGCCTAATAAAAATGTACGTAGACTGCTGCAAGGGGTTGTCTGAGGAACCAAAGATCAAGGTGCTGAAGAAACTCTACAATTTACAGGTAAGAAGGATCCTAGCTAATACCAATTCCTCTATTGCCACTTCTGTGACATATATGCTTTTTGTTTTTAGATGCTCCCCTGAACTTTGATATTTTTTGCAGCTGATTTTGGTTTTGTTGTAAACAGGTTTCTGATGATGAAATAATTGCATCCGACTGTGACCTCCAAGATTTGTCTATAACACCATTGATCGATGCACTGCATTCCCAGATGGCATTTTCAATGCTTGACATCTCTCACAATTGTTTAGGTACATATTTTATCTGTGGTCTTTTTTGCTGTCGATTCCACTGTATTATTGCTTGCAAATTGTCTAGTATCCAGTCTTGTTTCTAATCATGCTTCTTTAAGAGGAGTCACTCTAATGGCTCTCCAGTCTCTTTTATTTCATTCACTAAATCTGATAATAAGTCCTTTTGTTGGTGAATAAGTGAATAGTATGAATACTAAAGCCATAAAAAAATAGAAAAAATAATTATAAAGAGTAAATATGTTGAATCCTTGTCTTTGCCTTTCATTGAATTGATATTTTAGGAAATGGGACAATGGAGAAACTTCGAAAGGTATTCACAACATCAGGTCAATCTTACGGTGACTTAACTCTGGATTTGCATTGCAATCGATTTGGCCCAACAACTTTGTTTCAGGTATGATACCACATGCAAACTTTTTTATGTTGTGCCTGTTAGGACCCCTTATAAGCCACCCCTTTTGCATGTGTACACTAGGAAGGCTATCAAAGTATAAATAGGGGCTAAGGGGAGAATGTGTAGTCATTCATTTGTAAAATTTGTTGAACTGTCAATACAGTCGAGAAAGGGTTTACCCTTGCAGGAATAATAACAGAACTGACAGAGTTCTGTTATCTTTACATTCTATCTCTCTTTTTCTCTCTTTCCCCTCTTTTTACATTTCTGGTTCTTGATTACTCTAGCCCTATCAGTGTCTTTGTCTTCCCCTTGCTACATGTTTCTAATATTAGTTCTTGTTCAGTGATAATTAGGTTGGCGAATCTAAATTTATCGTTTCACTTTATCTTCCCTTAGAGAAAGATATTATGGCAAATTAGACTCATACATATAATGGAGGCATACACTTGATGTTAGTTACGATGTTTTCCGAAAAGAAATTCAATTGTGAAGCTTAAATAACTGAAATATCAGCTCCTGCCCTTACCAAAGGCCATTTCAATAATTTTCAATTTCAAGTTACAATCTAATATACAAGAATGTTCTATCGATGCAAGTGTTAATTATATATAATATAAGAATATTTGCTTCATTTTGCATGACTAAGATGCTGTTTTATTTGACCCATCCCCAGTTTGCTATTGCTGATATATTGAATTTCTGTCAGATTTGTGAATGCTCTGTGCTATTTGCTCGACTCGAAGTGCTTAACATTTCTGGAAACCGTCTTACTGATGCATGTGGGTCTTATCTTTCAACAATCTTAAAAAACTGTACAGGTTAGCCACATGACTTGAATCTCTCCCAAGGGATGTTGAATACCTTGACCTTCTCTTCACCCTTTTAAGTATACATTGTTCTTATTTTAAGCTGTGAAAATGTCTGTATCAAATTTAAGTTTTGGTGCACTTATTGTCTCTTGAATGTGGTTATATACTTGTATTGTATGTGGATTCCTACTGCCGATATCATTTGACTTCTATTTACTTGCATATTTTTCGTTTAGCTCTTTGTAGCTTGAATGTAGAGAACTGTAGTATCACATCCAAAACCATTCAAAAAATTGCCGATGCATTGGACTCTGGATCTGTACTTTCACACCTTTGTATAGGTATGATAAATCTAGATATTTTCAGTACTCTGATACCAGGGATCTTTCTTGTATAATGGGCAGTTTATCTTTGATAGGACACAACCACCCTGTAACTGGGAATGCCGTGGTTAATCTTCTATCCAAGCTTTCTACTTTAAAAAGGTAGAATAAATATGTCGATGCCACCATCCATCTCTTACATAGCATCTTTACAGAAATTGTATTATTTTAGGGCATATAGAAATTTAAGTTAAATATATCTTCATTGTAGGTTTTCTGAGTTGAATATGAGTGGTCTAAAACTAGGCAGACCGGTTGTCGATAGCCTTTGCCAGCTTGCAGGGACCTTGACTTTATCAGGACTAATACTTGGAGGCACTGGTATTGGAAATGTGAGTAAAACCTTGCTCCTATCACCTATTCACTTTATTGCATCATTATTGTTTGTTCTAGCATGCTTACATCATGGATTGAGGCATTATTCTGCAGGAAGGGGCCATAAAAGTAACAGAACCATTGCTCAAAGGGACTGAGGAGTTTGTGAAACTTGACCTATCATATTGTGGACTAACATCTGACTATATTTTAAGCATCAACGTTAATTCTTTTTGTTCCATCACTGACCTGAACCTGGAAGGAAATCCTATAATGCTTGAGGTTTGTTCACTGTAATAGTTTTCTTGTAATTAGGGGTTGAAATAGGCCAGACCGTCCGACAGGGATCCACAACTTAGCCTTGTCGGACATGCCAGATTTTTTCTTTATATAGACAAGACTAAGTTTAGCCAAAACGACCAGACTTTAGGCCACAAAGATAGGTCAGGTTACTTATTTGAAGACATTAATATGAAATAGGTCTTTAAGTAGGGTAAGAAGCCATATAATACTTTCAAAAAGGCCAAACTCAGGCCTGCAAATAAGACTGATAACAGGCCAGACTTGGGCCTTGCAAAGTCTAGCTCGGTTTAGCCTATTTTCACCACTACTTGTGATGCATGTTTGCTTGACTGGTTTTATTTGTTTTTGTGTATTGCTGTAATGGTGGCATAAAATCTGGCTTCCCTTACAATTTAGGCCAAATACATCATGCGGTCTTTTAAGTTTGATGTTTGTAACAAGTTGGTCCTTAATGTTTTTTGTTTTTTTGTATTAGTCATTTTAGTCTGTAAAAGTGTATGTCATTAACTTTTAAGACAGAGTGTTTAGCTCATCCTACATCTCCCTACATCTCCCTCCATCAAGCTCTAAGATTGATCTACATGAAGAAGAATATGTGATAAGGCTTAAATTTGTCACCAAACTTTCAAATGATTTGTGTCTTGATGAATGGAGACGGTGTTTCAAGACATGTAGAGCAATCATAGGGATGCATGTTTGTACACCTTAGGATGGGCTAAACATACAATTCCTGTCACGTAGGGTAAATAATGAACGCACCCGGTTTTTTTTGTAACGAATCTGTTTGAAAGGTTAACAATGCATCACTAAAACGACTAACTTGTTGCAAAAAACACTTAAGGATTAACTTGTTACAAACATCTAACTTAAAAGATCGCATGATGTATTTGGCATAAAATTTATTATCCTTTGCCTCAGTTTGCAGTTTTTATAGATCTGGATATGTGCCTGCTTTACTGATAATTGTGATTTTAACAAGTTTTATTATCAATGGTTTGTTTTATTTTCTCTAATCAATACAGGGCTGCAATACTCTATTTTCGCTTCTCATAAACTCACAGTGCTGTCTCAAAGTTTTGGTCCTTAAGAAATGTCAACTTGGGCTTGCTGGAGTTCTTCACATAATTGAGGCTCTTGCAGGTATACTTAAAATCATATGTGCTTGTAAGTTTTTCAAAACTATTACCATTGTAATTCCTAGGGTTATGTTATTCTCTTTTATCAGATAACAGCAGCCTGGAGGAGCTTAATCTTGCTGATAATTCCGTTTCAACGGAACTTTCTGCTCTGCAATGTGATGCATCAGCTAAAAGCTGTTCACAGAACCAGGAGCAGAAACTTGATACTATGAAAGTGGATGATAATCAAGAGGTCTGTTGCTCTCTAAATACTTTCAACGATCAGCTGGAAGTTGCTGATAGCGAAGAAATTCAAGTTAGGGCAGAAGCTGCTGCTTCTGGAATTGACGACAGTTGTGCCAGTTCATGTCAAAGAAATTCATCACCCGAGTGCCATTGCACTCAGCAAATTTCAACTGCTATTACAAAGGCAAAGAACTTACAATCTCTAGACCTTAGCAATAATAATTTTTCTGCACAAGCTGCAGAAACACTCTATGGTTCGTGGACAACTTTACGACCCCTTTCAAGTCACAGGCACATCACTAAGCACATTATCCATTTCTCAACAAAGGAAAAGAAATGCTGCAGCGTGAAACCTTGCTGTAAGAAAGTTTGATTCATGGCTCCCATGTTAATATACTGATTAAATAATAAGAGGCAATTCTCTGGTCAATGAGGATATTTCTATGAATAAAAGGGTGGTGCTTTATTTATAAATATGTTCATCTTCAACAGCTGTAATTTATGAACGTCAACTGTAACTTGTATGGAAGTACAACTCCTAGTTTCTTTATCATGTAAAACTCGTTAATTAAGTGTACATCTTAGTTTTATGTATATAATATTGGTAGATTCAACCAGTCTAAAGTGAAAAGTTCATCTTAAAATGTGAAGTAGCATTACTATTGATGAGTACATTAATAGTTGATATCATGGGTACTTTAGTTACTCTATTCTTCACTATTGATGAGTATAATGGCAAATACAGCTTGACCAGTCTTAGGAGCTTGTTGATAACTTGTGCTTCAAGGAAAGCTGTGATTTGTCATATACGTTACAGGTTGCATGATCCTTTGATAAAGAGGGCAGATACATGTACACAAAAAAAGGCAGGTATGTCTTGTTTGATCATTTCTTGGTGCTGGGGTTAATATATTACGAGAATTTCTAAGAGGCATTTGTTGCTACTAAAGGGACCTACAAATGGCGGGCCACTAAATTTGCCACTAAAGGGAAAGATGCTCAATAGTCCCATCAAATTGCTAACATTTTTTGAAAAAACCGATCAGGAGTTACGACCTGATTAGAGTATACAAACAAAGGCTGATCTGGAGTTCCGACCTGATCGGTTGAGGGGGCATGTGAGCAATCAAGGGGCCTATTGAGCAACCATCAAACAAGAGTGATGGGATCTATATTAGTTTGTTATGTATAGTATCTGAAATTCGATTTGTTCTACAATGTCATTCTAGTAAAAAAAAATCTCATTTTATACGTTGTTTTAAACATCAGTCAACAATTTTACTTGAAGAGAAGAATTTGCTAAAATAAGTTTCTATTGTTATAATATTTTTCTTAAAACAATTTTATTATGATTTTAAAGTTTCAAACTTAGTTGGTATAGACATAATACACGTAAGGGTTGGGATCAAACCTCGGACACCACATACAGGGGTTTAGTTAAAAAAGAACGAGTGGAAACAAAAATTGTAAGAAAAAGTGAAATAATTATGTGAGGGTTTTATTATGCACCAAAGTTATTATTTCATGTGTATAATTACATCTTCAGATTTCATTTTAGAATATTCGCAATCATATTACCATGGATAAAATTTCAATCTATCATTTCTCTTGCTCGTCTATGATTTTGTTTGTTTTGAAAAGAAGGAAAAAGGTCTACTTGTGATTACAACTTTGGCATGTGTATGATTAACTTCAACATTTGGATTCACTAAAGGTAATGCAACTAGAATACACTGTAACTTGTGAATGATGCCCACCGAATTATTTTAGTTAAGTAATTGTACAACTTTGAAGACTAATCTACCATGGTTTTTGTCAGAGAAAAAAAAGAGACTAATCTACCAGGGTAATTAATATTTAGTTTAAGAGTTAACCTCTCTTTATATGAATGCATCAATAATGTTTAGTAGTTTTGGTGAACTTAACTCAATTGATAGGAATATCACATAATATATATAAGGATGGATGATGTGGACCAAGCCGTTTCTCTCTCTAAAACACGTGCTCCTCCTTCTCTCTAAGGAAACACAACCCTTCACTGTCGTTTGCCTTCTTACTCTTCAAATCCAAATTCTACCTCCACCATGTAACCTCCATTAGTGGTGGTGCGATGAGCTTCAAGCTCCGCACCACCTGACGTCCCTCCTCCGGTTCGGCTCATCTCCATTCCTGCTCATTTCTCCGTCTCAAATCCGAGATGGTGATGCTCCGTTTTGGATCCGTGGGGTGCTCTGTTTCCGATCCCGTTCCGGATCCGGTGGAGTTCTTGGTGGTAGGAGGTGTTTTTTCTAGTTGCTGATCCGTTTTCCCTATCCGAGCCGTTTTTCCAGATCTGTTTTCGGCAGTGTCTCTTCTTCTTGATCTGTTTTGGGTCAGTGGTGGTGCTCCGTTTCCGGATCCCGTTCCAAGCTCTGCCTCTGTTCCTTGTTCCGGTACTTTTCCTTGGATGCTCAGCCGTACAGATCTGTTCCTGGTGGCAGTTTTATGTCTGTGGGTCCTTATGACGTTCGAAGGTTCTTGTCATCTGAAGGTCCTTTTGGCAGATCTGTTTCTCATCGTCGGGTCTCTTGTGTTGTGGTGGCTTGTGGGGGGTTTTTTGGTGGTTTGTTAGTGGTGTTGATGCGGGGTTTTTTTTAGTGGTGGTGATCGTGGTGGTTTTTGGTGGTTATGAGTGCTTTTCGAAGTTGAGTACGGTGGCTTTGGTGGGTGGTTCGGTTGGAGTGTAGGTGGTGATGGGGTGTATTGTGGTAGCGACGGATGTGTGGTGCGAAGGGGTGAGGTGTGGTGCTAATCTGTGTGATCCGATTCCGGTGGTTGCGGGCGTGGTGGCCTTATTTCATACACGGTTAATCCTCCTTTAACGAACTCCCGAGTCGTTTGTTGTCGTAAGGATCATGGTGGTTGTGGTTGTCTGCACTGGTGGCTGTGTAGTGTCAGATTATGCTTGATTTGGCGGCAGACCCCCCAGGGTCACTACATGTCGGTTTTTGTTGTGGTGGAGGTGGCTTTGAGTGGGGGTTAGTGGGGCTGTCTTGGTAAGGTTTGGAGTGGTGGTTGTGGTTTTCTAGACTCGTTTTGGGTGTCAGATCGGTTTGCGGATGGGAGCTACCTAAGGCGGTGACAGGTGTTGTTTAGGTGAGGAGGCTAGTGTTTGTTGGGGTGATTTCCTCTGAAGACAACTTCTATTACACGGGTCCATGTTTGTCGTCATTATCTCTTGTTTTGTGTTTTTTGGGTTGTTTAGGGTGTTTGGAGGGTGGGTGTCTAGTTGTGTTGAGCCTTTTCCTTTTGATTTGTTTGGTTTTGCACCATCGCATACCATGTCTTTTGTCTTTCATTTTGTGTGCTGGTTTTCGATGGGCCGGTTAATTTTGCTTCGAGATCAGGAGTCGGTGTCTAGCTGCAATCCTGTTTGACTTGATATGGTGTTCTCTGGTGTACTGGGGGCGAGGGGTGCCCTGCTGATTTTGTTCTAAAGTCTGGTGGGCCGATCACTTTTGATTCGAGATCGGGAGTCAGCTCTTTTGGCTCAAGTTGGTTTTTGGGCTTTTCTTTTTGTGCTCTTTCGGTGGATCGGAGATCGAGAGGTTGTGGAAGCTGCATGTTCATTTGGTTAGGAGTTTTTCGAATGTGGCTCAGTTTGGGTGTTGCAGTCTGGGAGTTTTATTTTGAGGGGTGTTCTTTGGGAGTGAGTCGTGACGATTGGTGGTTGTGGATATTGTGTTTAGTGTTTGTTTCCGTTAAGGTGTTCGTCTTAGGTAGTGATGAGTTTTGGTGGGTTTATCTTCAGGGGCTTTGTTTGGGGGTTATGGTGTACCGTCTATATGCGGCGTCATTTGTATCTTGTTTCGCCCATATTTTGCGTCTTGCGAGAAGGACGTTTAGTAATATTTGTTGATTCAAAAAAATATATAAGGATGGATGTTCTAACCTCGTAAAACACCTAAAGAATACGGATGAAGTATATAATAAATTGTCTAGGAACAAATATGGTGGTAATGGTATGCCATGTCTTAGAAATCCGGTGGAAAAGCATATAGTAAGTAAGTATTACATGATTCGCATGAGTACTATAATAAATAGTTGAAGTAACCGTAACCACCGGGCTGTCCACCAATAAGCAAGACAATTATTCTAATAATAATTTAGAAAGATGATCTAAATTTAACAATCATTTTTTCTACTTTTTAACTTTTGTATACTCGTATGATTTAATTTATTGAGCAATGAAAATGTACACGGATGCTCATAGATCGTACAGAGTATACAATCCACTTGGAACTGTTGATTTTATTTTTGGCAACTAAAGAAAAAGAAAAGTAAAAAGAAACGTATATAAAAACAACTATACTCCTTAGAAAAGAAATTCTTGAAGCATTTGCTAAAAACCATATCAAATCACCACTGCCATTATATATCTCACCAAGCCGGTAAGAATCGTAAGATCTTTCCTAAAATCATACCAAGTCACCGTCCTTAGGCTTTCTCTAATAATGAGTATGAGACGAGTGATAATATCTAATTAAAGAGTTGAGAGAATGATAACTTAACTTTCTTTGGAGTGTTTAGCTGCCAAGAATCTGCAAGGGACTCGTGAAATATGTAATAAATTTCTCAAGGAATTAAGAAATTTGTTTTAAAAAAATTTGTGGAGTTCATGGCGCCACACTTTTAGATTTCAGCTTTCCACTTCATGACATGATATGAAATTATTAATCAAATCGAATAATTTTGTTTAATTATTATTATTATTTTTCGATTTCAGCATTCTCCGGTGAATATTATTTTTCGATTTCAGCATTCTCCGGTGAATATTATTTTGTTTAATTACTATTATTATTCGATTTGATTTGAATATTTTTTTAAAGAAATTTCCATCTAATATGAAAAAGTGAAACTAATTAAATTAGTCTGAAATGAAATTATTGAGACATACGATTAGTGATATTCTTTTTAAACCTTTTTTCATCGGTCATTTTATTCTTAAACATAAACATAATCATTTGCAATTGTTTAACCCTTTTAGTGATATCGAAATATGACAATAAATGTCCATTTCATCATCATTCATGGGGCTACAATCAGGCCACATGAACTGAGCCAAAAAAGACTGATTGTAGGTCTTCACAAATGAGAGTTTTGCCTCATGACAAATAAGAAAGAAATTCATATTACATCATCTTTTTCTTTTAGTAAAAACTTTTTAAAGAACCATTAAAGCTAATGCTCACTTAAAGCTGCGACTATACATTTAGCAGTTGAATGCTCATTATTCACTTACTTTTGACGACAAACGTGGGAAAAGCATGGGGTCTTAGGATTTTAAAACCATGATTAGCATCATTTTTAAAAGCACAGTTTTTTTATAGCATTTTAAAATCGAAGATGTGGATAATTACACCCAAATATGACCCTATTGAATCGTATATTCCTTAATTCCTTGACAAAGTGTCTTTGAAACTTATTCATTCTCCATTTACTTATTTATTTATATGGATAATGATACTTTTTGGCCTTGAAATAGGGATCTTGGTACTCTTCTAGCTGGTAGTCAATTGATCAAGAAAATTAAATAATATTCAATGTGCCGAAATTAAGGTCCCATGCAAATAAAAATGTTTAGTCAACTTTGACTAGGACAACATTAAAAATTCGAAATTATTTGTATATATGTGGTACAAAAAATTAATGTGGCTGAGGTGAGGGGACCCTAACCAAGTTGGATTAAGTGGGAATTCAAAACCAGCTAGCTTGAGATAATTATTTTTCTAGAAGTGGAAATTCAAGATTCCTCCAAGATATCAACATCACATAGGACATTAGGGTAAAGATTTTGCCAGCTTAGTCTTCCAAATTGGTAAAGAATACCTCAAACCTCATTGCTGATATTATTCTTTCATTGCCACTTCTATATGGGACATAAAATGGTCACCTTGAAATATGTTTACCGTAATACCTTTTTCTTTCTTCTTATTTTGGCTAAGGACACGTTATTTGTACCTTGTCATTAAAATGTTGTGCACCACGAAAGTGTATTTTATGGAAATGAAAATTGAATGAAGATGGTTTTTAATTTTAGCATAAAGTTTATTTAATTTGAAGATGATTGCGTCATAGGTTGGTTTCATTAGGTATGGGAATATGCGTATGGGATTGAATTCATTCATGAGCTGTATTTTTCATATTTAGAAAGAATGTTGTGCAAATCAACCTTTGATGGATTAAATAATCGTGTATTTTGGGATCATATGAAGAAATATGTAGCATTAAAGGGGAAGCATGAAGTAATTTACACTTTTCATCAATTCCTAATTATTTCAACTCAATCGGCGAATGTTTGATATCACAATTTTTATTTTCTACAAAATTATGGTGTATTATCGTGATTCTGATATATTTACCGTTATACTATGTATACATTTAATGAGTTAAAATAACATGTAACAATAAGTGAATAAACTCAAATGACTTAGAGATGTATGAATTGTTTGAAAGAGTCTTCATTCAAAAAAATAACGTAGCGAGTTTGAATTCAAATATTTAAGAAACCAATTATATATTTGCAAAACTTTATTTATCTTGAAACCAAACTCAATCTAAATTATTAGTGTCATTATTCCCCTTAAAATTAAAGGGTCGAACTTCGAAGGGTGAAGACCATACAAAAATACCACCACATGTACTTCTTTATATAATTGGTATTTTCTTTAGCAGATTATATTTGGTAATTATTTCGTACCAAAAAGAAATAAACCAAATGAGAAACCTAATGATGAAAATACCCCAAGGTTATCCAATTTATTTCTCGGGTTCTCATATAATGTCTTGTTCATTGGAATCCAATGAAAATTGATCATTTATAAATATTACTCATTCTATGGTATAATGGTAATAATTATTTTAATAATGTTGCCCCCATTATACAGTGTTGATTAAGGTCCCTTAAAAAAGATTACATCAATTTCTTTCAAAAAAAAGATTACATCAATTTGTAGATAGTTTGATAAAATTCATGCACTAAAAGTAAATTTTTATCAGAAACATCCGATTTCATCTCTCAATATTTATATCACTAAATATTAAACGCCTGTGTTAAAAAAAAGTTATACTGACGTTAGATACTAGTTAAATTTAAAAATATATAGTAACAACCATAAACTATTAATTCACCAAATGTTTCAACTTGGCTTATCAAAATTTAACTTATCAATTATTAACTGAAAGATGATAAAAAAAATGTTAGGTCATGAATGGAGTCTGAGGACCATTAAAAATAACTACATAAATGAGTGAGTGGCGGAACTGTTTTTCGGCTGATGAGCTGACATGGATGGAGTTTGATGGACCATTGTGATGCTTGTTTGTGGTGGAGCACCCTCTTGAGAACATGTGGCAAACCTCCGCTCTACCTCCCGGGTTTTCTCCTCCTCACCCCTCCTCCACTTCTTCGATGTGTTCCTCGCCGTCTCCGGTCCACAATTTCAACGATCTTCGACCAGGCTGCATTGGGTCGAAACACTCTAACGTTGGGGTAAAAAAATCCAGATTTGCATCACCACCCCCAAACGTTTGGTCACGAGTTATGGCGACAACGGTGAAGTTGAAGACACGACGGTCGGATTAACAAATAAATAGGAGAAGAAAGAGAGGTTGGACACCTTCGTCTTGCATTTCTTGCTTCTAATTTGTGTTTTCTTTGATTTGGGTAGTTCTAAGAGATAGAATGCCTCGAGGGACGGAGGCAAGCAAGGAGAGTGGGGGTGGCGCCAACAAAGTAAGGAAGGGAGGACGGACGCGAGAGATGGATGGGGGAGTGAGAGTTAATAGAAGTATGAGAACCGAGAGAGTTCAGGGTGAGAAAAAAAGACATGTGAAACTCCAATTTTACCTCTTACTTTTTAACAAAATTACAAAGCGAAAATGGGTGTTTAGAAACATTGTTCGTAATTATTTTGTCATTAAAAAAAACTACTTGGACAACACATTTTCACCAAAATCTTAAAGTATTGATAGAGTATATGAATCCTCTCAATTATATGACACTAAACATTTATATCAAAAATAGAACTCCTATTTTTTGTAATTAACACTTTGTTCTTTGAGTTCTTTATATACACTTGTACGTAGGAAAACATTTGTGTGATTAATATATTTTATTTTGGTTTGTTAAAAAAAAATAAAAATTGTGTGGCCAAATAAATAGAAAAACACAACCATCAAAATGAAACCAATTTTGGTGGCTCTCAATTCGAGTTTGTGTCAAACTTATATATTTGATAAGGAAAATGATAGGCCGGTTAACACCCTTTTTAATGTACCCCTCATGTACACTTCTATGTAGCAGGGGTATTTTAGTCATTTCATATCACACCGTCACCTCATTTTTGGATGAGTTTTACTATTTTCGCTCCATGTCACAATTGTGTATGGATGTCAAAGTGTGTATATCACCTAATGTGGTCCATGTATAAGTGCTCATTTGATAAAAAACAACTAAATTTAAAAATTAGATGATAAATTTTGTTCGCTTCAGCTAAAAATCGAACTTCAAACTACATGTTTAAAGGACTTCAACTGTTTGTTAATCAGTACTTGAAACACACCAAGTTGGTAAATCGAAATGTTGTATAATGCTTAATTATAGTGAAAGTATTATAATTATTTGTAAATTACCATTATTATTTCATAAGCACTTATAATACATGCTATAGGTCGAACTTTTTCCTCTTTTCTCCAAAAAATCATAAGTTATCATGGCATGAAATAATAACCCACACCAAAACTTTGTCCGGTAATTGGGCAAATTCACAAGTAACACTCATAAAGCAAAAACGCTTTTTATCATTAAGGGAATACACACAAAGTATTCGGTGGTAATCTTATTTTCTTTTTGATAATTTTATTTTCATTGAACTATAGTTAGTGGATATATACCATACCACTCGTGTGTGACAGTGAGATACGGATATGAATTATTCTTCAAAATCTTAAATCAATAATTCAACATCATAAACAAATGTTAATTCATTTATGCATATCAAATCAGGAAAGATATACAAGCAACCGCACGCACCACATGACACTCAACAAAGTTAAACCACCTTACCTGAGTTCAATGGTCCATTCACACAGGTGATTTCAATTTTCAATGGGTTAGGTTTGGTGCCATTCATAACTTGTACTACAATACTTCCAACAATATTAGTTACTAGTGATCGATTCATAAGTAGCTAGTAACCTAAAACTCCAATCAACATTTAAATATCTTCTAGCTAGTGATATTGATTAAGCATGTTAATCATCAATTCTATATACTACAAAACATGATATATATGATTGATTTTTTGCACATATTTTCCACTTTTGTTTAATTATAGTGGAACTAAGAATAAGAAACATTGAAATACTACACATGCATGTCTAATACTATACGAATAATGAAAAAATAAGAAAATTCTATGAAGTTGTTGATCATTTCATTGTCTATAATAATTGATTCATACTACAAAAGCCAAGAAAATAAAACTAGAGACTAATTAAAAACAACCACTCAATTCCTCCTTTCAAGTAAAAAAAGAAGAAATTAATTAATGGCCAGCTAAAATATCATACCCACATCTCATTACATCCTCTGATGAAAAATAACATCATCAAACATAAAAACACCTTCACCATGTACATGAGTTAATTGCCTTGTTTTTTTTTCTTTTAAGGAAAAAGAAAAAGAAGAAAGAGAAAAATAAAAATATAAAATAAGAAGAACCCAATAAGTCACCTTTATCCAAAAAAACTACTATTGATATCAATAGTTTTTCTTCATGGTGATCTCCAACTTCTTAAGCCAATGTCATTGTGTTTCCTTGAAGGAGTTGAGTATGGTATATGCATCCTTTTTGGCAAGAAACCAAAAAAGTGACCTTGATGCTGAGATTTAGGCTTCACTTTGAAGTCATTTGTTGTTCTTGATCCATGACATTGTCCTAATATAAAGAGAATTAAAAGCAGCCAGATAACAAGAAGCAGAGGTCTTCTACACAACACCATGATGTGTATCAAAGTTTCAATATGGATTTTCTAGATGAAAGATGTGTTTACAAGTTGAATGTTGAAACAACTAGCTTTTTAGGCAAATGAGGGGTGGGAATAGCAAAAAAAAAAACAAAAAAAGAAGAGAGAACTTAGGAAATTTTTGTTTAGGAAAATGAGTGTTTGATTTTGAAGTTTTGTTTGTGTTTGTGTTAGAGAATTGAGAGTTGTGTTTGCAGTGTGATTTGGTGAAGAGAAATGAAAGAGTCAAAGGAGAAGCAGAAAGTTGAAAAGGGTGGAGAAGGCTTTTAGGAACGGGTCTTATGGGGTGGAGTGATTATTATAATGAGAAAAGAAAGAAAAATGAATATTTATTTAATTAAATAAGTTAAAGTGAAACAGTACATGAGGTACAAAGGAAAAGCAAATAAGAAAAAAGAGCATAGTATAGTGTAGGATGAAGCAAAAGAGATGTGTGTGTTTGTGTTATGTCATATATTTTGTTTTGTTTTGATTTGGTTTGGACCCACCTAGTATTTATGAATGGCCGACTAAGAAAGAAGGAACTGTAGTTTTAGACCCCTCCATCCATCCATTACTGGAAAAATTGTCCATTTGCCGTAGAACTTTTTGTAGGGTTTGATTTCTAACACTTTCTCTGCTTCTCTCTGTCTTAACCCATTCCTCTAATTTAAAGGTGCATCCTACCTATACTATACTCTACTGTCATATTATGCACACACACAGTAAGTGAACTACTACTAAATCACGTACACTTCTGACCTCAAACAAACTTTCTTTTCTTCTCTCTTTGAGATTTTCCACAATACTTGGATTTTTAAATAAAGAGAAGGAAGGCTCCATCCACTTTTTGTCACTCACAAGCAAGGTTTAAAATTGTAATTATATTGCTGTCTAAATTATATTGTAATCTTTAATTAATATTGTAGAGAATTGCATTCAATTGCAGCTGATGCAACAATTGCAGTGTAGTCTCCATAAGGTTGTGTGGGAATCTTTAGAAATGGAAAAGAAAAAACTTAATACAAGAGAAATAATTTTTGGACATCAAAATTTTGATGTTAAATCTGGTGTCATGTAGATTTTCTTCTACATTTTAAAATGTGTGTAAGTTAAAGAAGATAAAAAATAATGGATATATAATTCAAGTCAACATCACCAGATCAACCCAAGTGGTTTGAATTGATGCAATATTATCATGTGAAATCCAAGCTCTTAAGAAATGAAAGGGCAGAAGGGATTTAAAACATAAAGAAGGGGATGTTGGTGTTTGAAGGGCGATGAATGACTACACGGCACAACTTCCGATCACCATTAGAAAGGAAAAAAAACACATTTTAGATTCATTTCATAATTTATTTAATGAATTTAAAAAGTTGTTTTTTTATGTCTAATAGTGACCGAAAGAGGCATATTTTTTATTATGTTGCGGTTGAAAAGACATAGAAAAATTTAATGTCACTATTTTCTATTGATATGAGGTTTATTTTCAAACCGTGCTCATAAAACACAAATTACCTATAGGTTTTTTTTTTTTTAAGTTGCGAACTATATTTTCACCGAAATGATTGAAAAGAAATATTGGAAGTTATTTCACTTTTAAAAAGACAATTGATCTCAAGATTTAAAATTGATTTTAGTATGTTTGAGATTCTTAATTAGAATCACTTTTATCTATAGAATTATCATAAATTGCAGATATGATAATACTTTGGTTTTCAACCGTGAATTTTATATTTTTATTTATTGTTCAATTTTCTTTCGCATAAACGTGTTTAATTTTAAATTAAACTCATTTTTAAATTAAATCAATCTCATATACTCCTATTAAAATCAAACTTATTTGGTGGCACCCAAACAGTACGTAGTAGCTGTGCATAAATTCTTATCTCAAACTTAGAGGCAAAAAATTTATAATTCGTGGTTCTATTTACTTGGTCAAAATTTCTTGAAATTATAACATTCTGTGTTACATGAATTGATTGCTACTAGCTTCCAACCAGTGAGTACTAAGTTAAAGACAGAAAAGTGTACACTCCAGCTTCAAACAGAAAAGAGAATTAAATGCAAGATGTCAGGGCTTTTTGTGTGGACCCATTCTTCTTCGTATCAAAAGCTTAGCACTTTCATTAAACCCTTCCTTTGTGACACGTACAGGTACAGGCAATGCTCCTCTTTCTTTCAATGCCCTTCCATATAGGATGGGGCATGGCTTGCAAGCTCAGTGCTTCCTGACTGTCCCAGCAATGCATCATGCATGCAATGCATTTCCTATCTCTTCTTTTTTATATGTCTCTCCACTTTACACTTTATTATTAGACCGTGTCTTGTGAAAACTTTTAATATATGGTAAATGCATATTGCAATTTTTCATTATGCATGGCAATTCAAATCTCTGGTTTAAAACTTTAAAGCGTATGTATGAGAAAGCATCTCTAATGTTAAAATTCATTTTCAACTTTTCACTATTTTTTCTTTCAATTTTTTACTTAGTTACTTACGGTATACCAATATAAATTAAGAATCTTTAATGAAAGGGCATTGAAAGACTATAATTATAAAACCCTAGAAAGTCAGGCAGGAAGCACCGAGCTTCAGACGTGTTTCATATTTGATCTCGCAGTTATCCCTGAAAGACTTTATAATTGTTAAACTATTTTAACAATAAATGAGGTTTATGAGTTGTCATCTCTAAATGTATGTTTCAATTGACGATGAATTTGTCAAAATACAAAGACATTGTGATTATGTCGAAGCTCTAAAATGCAATATTTGCCAAAATCATAACGACTCAATATAATTTTGACAATCTCATCGTGAATTCAATCATGTACATAATAGCAAATCCATGTTTAGTCAAGGTTTGCACATCCTAAAATTTTATTTCTGCGCCACTCACCAAAGAGGCCGAAATCAAATATTCAATTCAAACAAATTAAATTGGCTTTTTTTTCATGTTTGAAATCGATTCCAAATCAATCAAAATGAACCTCTATCGATTCAGTGTCAATTTCATGTAATTCAAAATCGATCACCTAAAACTTGAGTGATGATCATCGTAATTATTCTTATTTCTTTTACTTCACACTATAATAGTGTTGTTATCTTAAAAATATATATATTATACTCGTATATTTTTTAATCTTTTTATGTTACTTATTTTAGCTTAAAAATCTATATCATTCGAAAAAAGTTAAGTTTTTAGAATTTTAAAACAAAATTCTTATTTTTTACAAATTCCAATCAAATTGAATCGAACAACAAAACTAACTTGTTCATCATTGATTTAATTTGGTTCAAATAGGATAAAAAATTACAAGAACGAACCGAACCAACTATTTTTTTCTTACCACTAATACTACCGGTTCTAATTTGTAATTTTTTTTTAGTAATAAGACGATTCTAATTTGTAATTAAAATTTGTAGTTTTTAATTTTAATCTTTGATTTCATTGGAGCTTTTCATTTTGCTAACTTCGAGTAACACCGCGAGTTTTGCATGTATTGTAACAAATTAGTGTCTTTAAATGTACAAAAAAAATTGAGAGATCTTAAATTTACAATTGATTAAAGTTGATTATACAAAGTTAATTCGATCAAAATTAATGTTCCGTCCATAGAATCAAATAAACTTTCCAGCCGTCACTATTTAAAACACATCACCCAAGGCTACATATTTGGTATGTGAAATGTGCATTATTTGTTCAATTACGCCAATTTCTTCCTATGACGTCAAGGGAGTGGAAATTTAATTGCCGTTGATGACCAAATAGAAGGTATACCATAAGAAAGAAAACAAATTGCAATTGGGTATGCATGCATTAAAGAATCTATGATGCACTGAATTAACCATTGGATCCTAGCTAGCAACCATATAGTATATGCATGGAACAAAAGTGAAACAAGACTTAGTTTTGTGGTTCTCCTTGACTGAAAGAGCTCATTCAAAGTGAATATGGATGGACAAAGCAGAAGTAGTATGCACCACCACAGTCTATGGATTTATATTGAGCTTGCAAATTCAAATTGTGATGCATCAGTCATAAAGAAGTTTGAAGAAAATAGATACGTTGAATTATTTGCTATAGTATGGTCATAGTCATCTTTAAATTATTCTTCTTGATGAGCTTAGGAGCCGTATCTTCCTCTCCTTTTTTTCTAATTATTTTATTGCTGTCTTTCATTTTCATTTATCTTAAAAACATAATGAAAAAGTCCAACTTTATATTATAAAAAAATAAATGTAGTCCCACTGATTTGATATGGCATGTCTAGATTGGACCCCATTATTGGTGTTGCAAACGCTAGCAAAGAAAATTACAACCTGTTGCATCACATGTTTTGCCCTTCCTTTATATGAGAAAAATGTTTATCAAGAAAGTGAGAAAATATAACAAAAATTAAAAGAAAATATGTCATGATATTTTCCCCTCTTTTTCTTTTCTTTTTTATCAATTAATAATTTTGTTTTTCTCAAGGGGTGATCAGCTTTGATTATATTATTTGTGGGATATGTCTATGCTGACTGCTTTGACAACTTTAACTCTTGTTACTCACACTAGGGTCAAAATTTCATCCCATCTATTACCAAACATTTGGGATGTGTGAAGGAACTGTGCTGAAATTTTGTGGAGAAAAGGATGATGATAGTGAAAAGTGTGAAACATAAAGACGAGCTATGCCCTATGAGGGACAAAAACATAGACATACAAGCTAGCTCCCTTTGTTGTAGGCAATTTTGTAGAATATGATTTGTTTTTTCAATTTGCATGTCGAATCATGTTAAGTTGCTAGTTAATCAACATATCTACAAAATTTTAAACAATTTAGCAATGTACTCCAAATGAAGAACGAATGTGTACAAATGTGTTCAAAATATGCAAATTGAATCCCTTTTTAAAATATACTTAAAATTTAATGACACACGTGTACAAATCCAACCATTGAATAAGAACAAATGTGTTAATGTTTTAAAAACATGCAAATTGAATCCAATGTGTTTGAGCTTGTTTATGTTTACAATGTGTTTGTTGCTGAGATGTTGTTTGCTTGTGAAGAGAGTTTGATTCAGGATTGTTGTTATTTGTTGGGTAATGTGTTTGTGCTGGATAATGTGTTGGACAAGTAGACGTGGAGATATGATAACAAGCTAGAATATTCGATCTTCAATCAAAATTGCGTAAAAGTTATTGTTGTCTAAGGATGATATTGAAATCTCTTCCTATCGAGTTTATTTGAAATGAGGTGACTTCATTGAAGGTTGTTGTTTTTACTTGGAGAATTTTGAACAACAATACCACCTACCAAGAATACATATTCAAGAATTGTGATTTTCACACTGCATTTCAGAAATCTATTTAAATGCACACACATTTAAGAAATATATTTTGATTTTGTGCGATTTTTTGGATCAATTTACGTTTTTATTTAAGTTGGTTTGAGTATTCCTATCCATAGTGAATGTACAAATTGATTCCTATCGATATTGAATGTACAAATTGATTTTGAATTTGGTAGAATCATTGTGTGTTACAATGGCTTTTACAAAAATTACATTTAAAATCAATGTTTTAAAAATTGAACAGAAGATTGAACCGGTGAGATCTCTCTATTAGTATACTCCTTATTGCTAACCAATACCTTTTTCTTTTACCAAGGGCCCGATATCTTTTTTTTATAGTATTTTAAAGCCCACATTTTATGCTCACATGGACTTAAAGCCCAATACTTGGTACCATGCTCCGTAATTTCTAGATAATTGTTGTTTACACTTTGCACAAAGTTAAGAAACACCATGAAATAACAAATTTAACCCAAATTTTCATCAATAATTAACTACCGCCGTTTAAAATCCATCGATATTTAACTACCGATGATGTTATTTTGATATTTTTCGTGTCTTCGTGTTGTTTCTTAGACTCCTTTAACGTGGGAACAACAATTTTTTAATTTCTATTTGTGATTGTAATATTTTTTTTTTGCATTGTTACTTCATCTTTCCATTCAATTCAAAGGCAATTGTCACCAACAAAAAAAAAATCAAAGGATATTGTAACTTTGTCACATTTTGTGTTAATTAAGAAAATGATTTTTATAAATTTTCAGAATTCGTTTTTAACCCAACAAAATAAAGTCTCATTTTTTTAATCCTTGTAACGTTTTTCTTTAACACTTTCAAGAAGAAAAAAAATGCAAACAAATTTTTTTACATGACATAAAATGTTGATTAAAGGACCAAGGAGGTCCCTCTCATTTTTTGGCTCTCTTATGTGTAGGAAACCTGAAACGAAAGAAATGCTCGAGTTTTTCGTTAAAAAGAGTCATTGTTATTTGTTTGACAAAATTAAGTTTCAAACTTTCTGGTAGCTTAAAGTAAACCGCAACACTGCTTTTAACCATCACTTGTGGCGCCTTAATCATCTTAATTGTCAGAGGATCTTTTTGTGATGAACTTCCTTTTGCTTTTGTTCCTTTTATCAAACTTTTGTAATTGTTTTTTTGTCTTTCCTGTTTACGGGCACTCCCTGTACTCAAATTGTCAGGTGTTGTGAGTAATGTAATTCCATTTTAGCTCCTTTAAAAAAATATATATGAAATTAAAACAAATGAATGTTTTTTCTCTTTTCTAGCATTGATATTTGCCAATATAGAATATGATTTACATTTTTTTTTTTCATTTCCAACATTGGATCGGTGGATTACCGAAACGATCTCATACTAACAATCATCATCGTGATCTTCTTAAAAAAAAAAATGACTACCATGATCTAGTTTTATTAAATACCATTTTTTTTGGGGGTTGAAGTGTTTTTTTTAGCATTATTTTGTAAAATAGTTGTTCATAACATTTTAATTTTCGCTTGAAAATAACACTTTAATTGATTATAACAGATAATTCTTTCTATGTTAAAATTGTTCATAGCATATACATCTTTCTCTATTAAAACTGTTAAAGGGATAAAAAAAATGCAAGGTTTCCTTTGCTTTTCGTCATGTTTTTGTAATCTTAAATTGATATAAAAATCATATGTTTTAATCATATATAATAGACTTATATAAAGGTAAAATTGAAATAAAAAAATTATAAATCATTTCATTCCCTTCACACGAAATGAGAAATTTGAAATTTGCTCAGCTTCATCGTTGTATATATCCAAATTATGAAATAGACACTCTATTCCATTTAGTTTTGCTCCATTTCATTCTATCATATTTCATTCCGCTCTATTACTATTATGTTATGTTCCATCGATCCAAACAAAACCTTAAAATTCAAACTATTTTTAGCCTCAAAATTGAAATAAAGAGCATGTCAAACACTTCATAATTGTAAGTTTTTCTAAAATGAGAAAATCCGGATCTCTACACCCAGGGTCGTTTCTACGAATCCGGAGGCTCGGCTCTGTAAGTGAAAAGAGACCCGTAATAAAATAAAAATGTTGTTTTTAAGAACAATGTTCTATTTAAATCTTTTAAAAGATAAATACAAGGTGCCGTATATGTGCGATACACTCAAAGGTGAAAATCACTACCGCATACATGAGGAACCTCAAACCACCCTAAAAAAAAAACACTCACCTAACACCAAAAGCAAGAGGACCCAATTCTAATAGGCCTAAAACAAGACAATAGAAGAGGAAAAGGAAATCAAGTCAGGAAAGAAGAAAAGGAAAGTCTGACGGAGTGACGGCGATGGAACGCATGATATCAGAGAGAAAGAGCATAAGGAAATTTATTTTTTAGTAAGGTAGTACTTAGTAGTACTACTGGACTATAATTATTTTTTGAAGCCCATACCTTAGACTTTGTTTGGATGATCAGAGAAAGTAAAAATAAAGAAAGTAAGAAAAAATATTGTTGAAGGAATGAAAGTGAATAGAAAGAGGGTAGAATGTGAGAGGAGTGTTTGGTTGTTTGATATAAATGAAAGTGAGAAGAAAATGAAAGGAAAGAAAGACACACATATTTTATTAAATGACACAAGTACCCCTCATTTAAAATATAACATTTTATTACAATTATATAAATATATATACTATAAATGGAAAAAAGAACTCTGTCCTTGTAAATAAAGAAATGGTGGCATAAACTTGCATAAAAAAATGGAATGGTAGTGGCATATCTAAGCTCTATGTAATCAAGCAATTTCATGAAGAAAACTTTGAGTACATAAACGTGATGCGATGCTCTAAAATAAGGGTTGTTTGGTCTTTTTCCTACATTCAATGTTCTCTCCCAGCTTTCTTCTCAATTTGGTGCGGAAAGGTTTTTAGACATGGGGTCCACAAAAAGTATACTTTCTTTCCTCTCTAACATGCAAACCAAACCATGGAAGCACAATTTTCCATAAACTTTATGTCCTCCCTACTATCAATCCTTTCCCACTCAGTTGAAACAAACAGCCTCTTAGGGTCTATTTGGTTGTGAGAAGAGAATGAGAAGAGAGAAAAAGGTGAGAGAGAGTAAGAGAAGAGAGTAAGAGAAGAAAAATAGAGAAGATTTGAGGTATTGTTTGGTATAAGAGAAAGAAGAGAGAAATAAAAGAGAAAGAAATGTTATTATTTTTAAAAAGACAAAAATATCCTTGATAAAACAACATTATAATTTATGATTAATTAAAAAACTAATGGCATAGAGACATTTTTGTCTTCTTCCCTCTTTCTTCTCTCTTTTGAAGAGAAAACAAAAGTGCATGGTACCCGCCTTTTATTCTTCTCTCTTCTCAATTTCTCTTCTTACCAAACAAGAGAAATCTCTAACTTCTCTTCTCTATCTCTCTCTCTCTCCTCTATTCCTCTCAAATCAAACAAAGACTTAGTGAAGCTCAGTTCCATTGAACTCTTTACACACCCCAAAGTCTGGCCCTATCTACACGAAGTTTGCAGGTCGCCCCCCACCACCACCCCCAACTTACAAATGATGTACTCATATCACCCTAAATGGACCCCACACCCGCACCACCAAACCTAAATACAATTAAAAACCTTTCTTCCTCTCTCACTCTGGTCCCCCCTTCCACCACCACACGCTCTCTTCTAATGTGATCCCATCCCTTCATTTCCCCCACCACCATCTACCACTAGAATCCAACGGTTATCATCTCTTCCCCTAATTCCCCAGCAACACACGATACATGCCCCCACCACTACCAAATAAAGTAACTTAATAACAAAAGACTCTCTCTTTCTTTGACCAAAGACCAAAAACGCAAGCAAACGAATATTATTATTAATTAAAATTAACAAAATATATTCAGTGCGAAAATAAAAACTCAAAAGTAAGAATCTTACGTCACCGTACCTTTGACCCTCTCTCTTTCTTTCCCCTTTATACCCTTCTTTCTCTTGTCTTCTCACTCTCTCTGTTTCTTAACTTCTTCACACACTTTACAAACCGAATTTTCATAATTTTTTTTTATATTTAAATTTCTTTCTGTTACGGTGGTTACGATGGTAAGAGACGATTTATGCATCACCGTTCCGAGTTTATTCCGGTGTCCTATTTCCCTCGACGTCATGAAATCTCCGGTGAGTCTCTGCACCGGAGTTACCTATGACCGTTCAAGTATCCAACGCTGGCTCGATAACGGTAACAACACTTGTCCTGCCACTATGCAGATTCTTCAAACAAAGGATTTCGTTCCGAACCGCACGTTACAGAGGCTCATCCAGATCTGGTCCGATTCGGTTCGCCACCGAGTCGACTCGCCGGAATCTCCGTTATCAACTGAGTCCGTTGATAGACGTGATCAATTACTTGTTGCTATCACTGATTTTGATTCAGGTAGTGAGAACCGGTTCGAGTCGCTTGTGAGAATCGTACGGTTCGCGAAAGATTCTGAAGAGAATTGTGTTTTTCTTGCCAAAACGGAGGGATTCGTGTGCGTTCTGGTAAGTTTTCTTGATAATGTTGATGGCAGAATTGAACGGAGTGTGGAATTGCTTGAACAGGTTGTTATTGCGTTGGATTTGGTTCTGAGTAAAATTGAGAATCGTGACTCATTTTTGAAGAGCAAAAACGAGGACGAAGGTAAGAGTATACTAGATTCTTTGCTTCTTGTTCTTCAACAAGGAAGCTGCGAATCAAAAATTGCATCGGTTAGGGTTTTGAAATTCATAGCAGTGGACTCAGAATCGAAGCTTCTAATAGCGGAAAAAGAAGGTTTATTATCAGAATTGCTCAATCAAATCACGCCGGAGAAAGATCAAAACCTAATGGAGAACGCACTTTCATGTCTGGTAACAATTTCAACGCCGAAACGGAACAAAGTGAAGCTAGTTCATATAGGAGCAGTGAAGGTATTCTCGAACCTTCTAACTGCAACGAATTCATGCGTTTCGTTGACGGAGAAGGTATTGAAACTTCTAGAAACGGTGTCGTCAACAAAGGAAGGTAGGTCGGAGATATGCGAGGCGCCGTCGTGCGTGGCGGCGATAGTGAACAAAGTATTGAAAGTATCCACCGTGGCAACGGAGCACGCGGTTACAATACTGTGGAGTGTGTGTTATTTGTTTCGTGATCAAAAGGCACAAGAAGCTGTTACGAAAGCGAATGGATTGACGAAGATTTTGCTTCTGATGCAAAGTAATTGTTCGCCACAAGTTCGTCAAATGTCTGTAGATTTGCTTAAGATTTTTCGTGTTAATTCTAAGTCTTGTCTTTCTTCGTATGATACCAAAACTACTCATATTATGCCATTTTGATTTTGTAAATTCAAAGAACAATTTTGTTAGCAGCGAATAGAGAAAATTAAATTGATATTAATGTTTAGGAATTCTCTTTTTGTTTCTTGAAGAAGGCTTTGTGATTCTTTTCCAAATACAAAGATAGTAAAAATTAGAAGCTGTGTTCAACGTAAGGCATTGTGATTTATTTAGTGGTTGTTTGCCACTACCTTAATGAAGAAGGAATTTGAGCACCAAGTAACTCAAAATGTGATGGTATCTTGTCGAGAGTGGCCTTTCCTGTATAAGTGAGTCACTCTACTATCCCTACCAATTGAAGCGGATTTGATTTGTTATTGAAGAAACAAATAGTTGCTCTCTTTCCACTGTTTTATTAAAACAACTGAAAGGAATATTTGCACCTATTTCTTTTTTTTTTGCTTAAATGTAGACATTTAGTAAATCCTCTTTTTTTTATTTTTAAGAATTTTCTACTCTCCTATATTTATCTATTTTATAGAGTTTACTCTACCAGTTTTTCCACTACACCTAAGCAAATCGTTATAATTTTTGTGTTGTATGAGCTAGTAAATCCTCCTCATGAGGCGATTTTTGTTTCTACCAATAAATATTTTTGTTTTGGTGAGAACTGAAAACCAATAATATTGACATGTTCAAGCATAATAGCAGAAGTGAATAAAAATGCACATAACAAGATGAAATGTATTTCAATGAAATACTTCATCTCTACTTTGTTTATATTTGGGAACAATATCGGTCAATAGTCAAATAAGATGAGCTTCATTGCAGTATGATATTTTAATTAGGCCACTAACTATTAAGGTTGCTCAACTTTTACAATACACACTAACACCAAAAGATAAGAATAAGTGTATGTTTGGAATAGCGTCCAATCTCCAAATCTCGCGTTTTGCGTTTTTTTTTTTTTTTTACAAATAGTCTAGTGGTTAAAGCTCACACATATTAAATGTGGAGAAGTGGGGTGTATGGGGTTCGAACTCCAGCCCCTGACAATGTCTCTGCCAAGTGCCAATTGAGCAAAGCTCATGAGGACACGTTTAACGTATTTCTACCACCAGTTTTCTAAAGATCCAAATTGGAGCATCAATCTGAACGTGGGTTTAATATCAAACCATCGTAAAAACAAACAGGCACTAACTCAATTAGAATTTCTACAACTGAGTATAACAACCTTCAAACTAAGGTCACTAGACTCCACAAACTAATACAATTATGTTTGCTATGTTTGAGAAATATATCTTTTAGTCTCGAATTTATTGTACAACACACTTGTATGATTTATTTTAAAATCAACTCAATTTCAATAAAAATTAACTATAAAATCAATTTTATTCATATGGAACTAATAGATTGAAGAAGCTTTTTATGGTATCACATTTCAAAAGAAGCTTTTTTCTTTGAGTTAATAATTGAATAGAACCGAGATTCAGGAACTATACAGAGGAATCCACTAAGGAAAAGAATAATTGAATTGCCTTGGCATTGGGTTTTAGCAAACAATTTCAGCGCAAAATGTTGAAATGGGCTTATGCTTTGCTGACTGTAATCATGAGAGCTTTCTCTTTCAATTAAATATTGTTTGTTTGCAAAGAAAAGAATGAAAAGGATGGGAATCCCACTGAAAAAAGGAAATTGGTTAAAAAGAGTGGAGGAAGATACATTATAGGTTTGACCATGTCATACATGAACTTGAAAAACTTTTAGGGGCCCTTAAACAATGCTAACCCTCAATCATAAAATAAATTGATCCGATTTGTTAAAGAAATCCATTTAGTTAACTAATCCACAAATCTTGAGAAAAGGACGGGTTTCATTACAACCAATGAGGTAGACATGGGATTTGTTATAAACAAACAAACCAAAAAACATTATTCAAAATTTGTTCTTTATTGGATTTTTGTGCGTGTGAAGTTGCAAGTAGTAGCAATAACTAATGAAAAGTTAAGAAAGCATAGTTCCTCAAAGCACTATCTTTCTCTTTTCTTTTCCATGTTCTTAGGCTACTTTTTATATCGTCACTCATTCTCTTGTTGAATGTATTTCTTTTGTAATTTCAATGTAAAGTGGGGTTGTATATCAAATTATGTGTATTGTACGTATTGGATCATCCGAAATGGCGCCAATCACAAAAGTGTAAATGGTGGGGGGTGCAAGTAGTGATTGATTTAGGGCAAAGGACGTGTGAATGTGATTATTATTCTTTGGGGGTACCATGTTGGGTGAGCGTGGACAAATCACGTGATAGTTTTATAGGGTTTATATGGAGAATAAACCTATCTTATTATGTATGGTTCGTTGCGGCAAAGGCTGTGTGTGGGGGCAAAATATATCATCGTTATCAACTTTACTAAATTTCAAATTTGACATTTCAGTTTTTGGAATTGACTTTTCATAATACATCCTCAACGTGCTCTCTACTTATAAATGTTATTTCAATATCTAAAAATCAACGATCGTGTTTAATACCGTATGAAAATATACTCCCCTCGATTTTCAATATAACTAAAAGATAGGATAAGAAATTGGCTTGTGCTTTTTTTTTTAGAAAATTATCATAATGATAATATGTATTTTTTTTTGGAAAACTTGAAATTTAAAATTGATATCTAATTTTTTCAATTTTGAAAATTGCTAAATATTGGTTTATTGACAACTTATATCCAATTGATATCTACTCTTTTTGTTTATATCATGATGTAATGCTTAAAAAAAATCCAATTGATATCTTATGTTCATCGTATTGGTTAATTAATGATTTAGAAGTATTATACTATGCTTGATGTTGATTGGAAATTTGAGAACTGATTACATTAATTATGAAAATAAAACTTTCTTATGATGAAGTAGCTTGGTAATAAAAGATAGGATTTCACTTGGTGTGATAAAAAAAAAATACAATGCAGACAACGAAGAAAAACTTTTTGATGAAAATAACTAAAATTACCTCATAGTAAAATAAAATAAGAAATTCAATGTATTCTTTTTTCTTGCTAATAAATTCTAATATATTTTAGTTCACATGTTCTAACTTAAATGATAAAATGTTAAAATTGTCAAGCCGAATGTCATAATAAGAGTTCAAATCTCAACTCTTTCACATGTGTGTGAATTTCCAATCGAGATTGTCATTTCGTCTATTTATTAAAAAAAAAAACTAATATATTATGGAACTATGATCCTAATAAATTTATGATATATTAACAAGTATTATATATTTATACTAATAAGATAATTTATAATATATTCTGGAAGTATGATACTAATAAGTTTATGATATTTTGTCAAAAAAAAGTTTATGATATATTTAAAAGTATTTACTTTCTATAAACAAATTTTTTTAAGGATACTTTCGATAAAGGAGTTGAAATATTACTTTCTAATATATTTATGTTTTTTTTATTTAAATGTAGCCTGATATATTTAACATGATGTTAGAGTTGTGGTTGAGTATCGCAACATAAAATTTAGACCAAGACTTATGTTAGATGTGATAGTAGATATTAAAATTGTTTGAAGTTTAGTTGGAGTTCCATATTATTAAGGTTTTCGAATTATTGAACATATGAATACGATTGACCCTCTCATCCCTTTGGCTAAGTTCTGATATGAAATTCAAAATCATTTTACAAGAATTGCTTGGAGCATGGGATCTCAGAATATAGCCACTTTTTTCTTTCTATTGTTGCTTGCTCCTAGAGAAGTGAACAAAGTAGCAAAAGCTCCGCAAATGTTGCTGGTAGTTTTAATAGGGTTGTTTTAGTTTTTTTTTTTTTAAGGATAGGGATGTTTTAGGTATTTTCCCCTTATATTCAACAAAAAATATTTAAAAGTGCTTTTATTGTTAGTAGAGAGCAGTCATTAAATCTAAGAGCATTCAAATGAAATGATAAATGATCTCTTTCAACTTAAGTAGAAGTTCTCATTTAAATTCAGTCATGAAAAGACATGATGTTAAATCTCTTAAGTGAGAATTTTGTAATCTATTATGATCATATACGACTTGAAGATATCGTTTTGACAATTATATGTAGAGAAAACTTGATTCACACGAGGAAAAAAAATAAAAAATTCTCCATCTCTAAACAAACTAAAAGAATACAGAAGATAGGTACTTTTGCAAAATGTGTTTCCAAAAATAAAAAGCCCATTTGTTTTGTATTAAGGGTATTACTTTTTCCACCCTATCCATTTCCCGCGCACCTTTTTTTTCTTCCAAAAATGCCCTTGAGATTTCTGGATTTTAAAATCCGAATTGGTGTTTTCCTTTGTAATAGGGTGGAAAAAAAATGATTTTTTCACCAATTCAGATTTTGTAATCCGAAAATCTCAAAAAATAAGGCGCGTTATTTGATTTTTTTTCTTCAGATTATAGAATCTGAACACCCCCTAAACACCATTTTTTCATGATGCTGGTGATTTCCGGATTACGTAATCTAGACAGCACCAGCACCAATTCTGAACATGTTTATAACATGGATAGTCATTTTATGGACAATATTAATCTTCTTAGCTTTCATCCTTGTATTTTTATGATCAAGACTCCCTTAGAAGGGACATTTTACGGGACTGCGCCCTCAAAATCCAAAATTCCATTGTTTAGACCCTTTTTTTCTTGGTGCTGGTGCTGTCCAGATTACGTATCCGGACAGAACCAGCACCAATTCTAAACATGTTTGTAGCATAGATAGTCATTTTAAGGACAATATTAATCTTCCCAACTCTCATCCTTGTGTTTTTATGATTTTATTTGACATGAATAAACCCATTTTTTGTTTGTTTTTGAAAGCAAAATTCAAAATTGTTGAAATGGGAGAGATTATGATTGCTGATTATACATAAGTATAGTCCGGATTATAAAATCCGGACTGCAAAGGAACATTTTTGGAAATTTTACAGGGTGTGTGAGACTGCTATAGGGTGGAAAAATTAATACTCATTTAATGGTTACATCGCACAATGTGAAAATCAATAATATGGATAGGGGATTAATGAAAGACCAGTGTTAACTACAGACGTCTTTTTGCTAGATACACCCCTCAATTGTTTTAGCTTTTGTTAACACTATGGGATGGGCTAGATTAAGTTAAATGGTTTTTAAAGAGGTATGTGGATTTTAGTCAATAGACTACTTAATAAAAAAAAATCTAGGTGTCACCATTTATATGAGTCTATGTCCAAAGAATACAACCCGAGTTTAATTTAATCAAATAACAAGGTGAGTATTAGAGAAAATGTAGTGTGGTTAACATATCTCAACAAAACGATCATGAAAACATATCGCTTTAATTGTAATCACGTAAGGAGGGTGGTAATTAATACTCCCTCCGTCCCATAATACATGATACAGTTGACCATATTACGCATGTCAATGCATAATTTTGATCTTAAATATCTTGAATAATATATTAGAAAAAAAGTATGAAAATTTGATATTTTGAAAATACTCATCGAGACGAATCTAACAACATCTTATATGATATTATTTATCTTTGTATATTGTACATTTTCAAATGGGTCATCTATTGCGAGAAGGAGGGAATATCCAATTTGCATTGATATAAGTAAAGTAAATATGAGAATTAAGGTCGTGCAAATTAATGGAATTTAAGAACATAACAATGGAAGGTTTGGAAAGATACGGTGGATAGTAGCAAGTGCTAATAATAATGCAGATTATGATATGATATGATCTATCTTATCATTATTTCTCCTATACTTTTTCTTCATGAAACAAACACATGTCAGCTCATGCTCATGCACCCCCATTTCTCTTTCCGTACCTTTCACCGGTCCCCAACCACACCCCCACACTCTCCACACTGCACTGTGTCGTTTCACTTCAACTCTATCTGAGTTTCTTGTTGCTCTATAACTCACTAAAAAGTATATTCTCATTTTAATTTTAAACCCCAAAAAAGAACAAAACAAACTTTCCTTTTTTCAATTTATATTTCTTTTTATGAATTTTTTTTCAATATAGAGTGAAATTTGGTATTGACTTTTCTTCAATTGATAGCTGCTAGTGATTAAAAATAGCAAACTTTCCATCTCATAACAAGGAATGCATGTTATAATCCATAACCATATTATTATATTTATTTATTTAATTTAATTAGTTATCCACATTACAATAACCAATACCATAGGAATATGAAATCTGATTATAAAATGCCCTTAAAATTAAAGCTAGTGGCTAAACTAAATGCAATACTAGAGCTATGGAACCTAAGTCAAGTACAAGAATGAATACCACAAATCCTAATGAATGAATTAAAGTATAAATTAATGCAATGCAAAGAAAGTTAGGAAAACAAAATTTATGATATGGACCTTATGATCTAAATTAAGGATCAAACCCATACAATTTAAGTCGTCTAATCTTAAATCAATGACATGGATTATTAATGTAGAATCTTGATTGAAAAATAATAGGATATGTAGAAATTGTTGGGGTATTTGGGAAGCATGAGAGATCAACCACATTTGATAAAAAAAACAATCACACAATTGAGTTTATGGATCTCAATGTTCAACATCTATTTTTTCAATCAATGTAGAACTTTTAACTCATATTTGTTATACAATAAGAACTACGAGTATCGAATCTACGTCGCCAATGTAGAAACTACTAGTATAGTAATGTAATGTAGGTCAGGTGTAATAAGGGAAGGGCTACGAGGGTCCAAAGTGGGCACCTATGACCACCTAACAGACCATAGAGTAAAGAGTTATCGCTTTCATTCTCCTTAAGCCATGAATGAATATGCATAGCTCTAGTTATGTTGTGTCTACTATACTGTTCCATTAGCCATCAATGCTTCTCATCAAAACAACATTACTCTGCCTAACTAGTAGAGTAGTAGAGTAACTGGTAAATCATCAATTAATGCTGCTTTTAATTCCTTGCCATTTCTATTCCTACAAAACATCACTAACTAGCTTAACTTTGAGTGCTTTTTCTAATAACCATGATTGATACTCATATTAATATTAATTAACTCATACTAATACTCCATATACTCTCTCTTATTTCAATTATTTCTGTCTAATGATTCAACTTTGTCTTGATTCAGAATCACTAAAATTCCTCTCTAGAAAAGGAAACCGTTTCTTTTTGGTTACCAAGCATATGCAGAGGTAAACTACACAAAATTCAGATCTTGAGCTTTCATAAACACTTGTTGAAGAGCTTAGCTTTGAATTTTGACTTTGTTTGACTTGATAGTGACATGTATTCCTGGAATAGTAGTATAGTCTCCACTTTTGAATTCAAAAGCATGGTCTTAGTTTATTGTTTGAGTTTGATTTGATTTTTATGATTATTCTATAATAATCTATAGTCTATTGGGGTTGGTGGAGTTAATTATTATTCTATTAGTGTTGTGAAGTTTGAACATGCAAATAAATCATTGTCAATGGTTGTTAGTTGACTCCTTTCTCATGTTAAGTATATGGTATTAACTTGTAGCTTTTAATATTATACTAGATTTTGTTGCATAATTGGTGAGAGAGATATTTGGTCTTCTGATTTGGATTTACAATTTCAAGGCGTTGAAAAGTAGTGGATTGAAGTAGTAAAGTGGGATTTTCATGTGGAAGGTTTGTCTCTACTCTAAGTCTAAGATATGCTGAGCTGTGATGATGAAGATATTGATCTATTCTATGACTCATTGGATAGTTTGTCAGGTGAAGGTTCTGTTTTAGACGAAGAAGAGTTTGGTTCTGAAAGGAGAGGTTGTTTTGATTATGATGAAATTTGGGTGAATGAACCTATTAGTGTGAAGGAAAGAAGGGAACGTTTTCTGCAGGGTATGAATTTAGCTTACATTTCTTCCAAGGTTTGTTCACAAGAGAAAACAACGAGTTTTGATGACTCGTTGGTCACCTTGGGGTCGGAGAGGATCATGGCGAGCAGTGGAGCAGTCTCAAATGCAAGCATTTCACCTTCTGGTAAAGTATCTATGAAGTTGGTTCTCTCTGGATGGAATGCAGCTTCTGAAGCTGAAGTCTTGTTGGAAGAACTTAAAAGGCGTCGTGAGTATGAAGTGGATGCAAGTTTTCAAGAGCACAAGCAGAGAGAAGGTGAGGCAAAAGAAGAATTTTGGGATTTCGATAATGGTAAAGCTAATAGGAAAAACTGGTTGAAGCGTTTTGTGAACATCAGGAAAGGCGACAAAGGAAATTTTAGATCAAAACTGAATGCAGCAACGAATAAAACTCGTAGAGTCAAGGTAAGGCAGAATAAAAAGAGGTGGATGGAGTTCAGTGAGGTATACATTGGACAAGAAATTAGAGCTCACAAAGGACTAATATGGACTATGAAATTCAGTCCCAATGGTCAGTATTTGGCTAGTGGAGGTGAAGATGGTGTTGTGCGCATATGGCACGTTTTGTCCCGTGACCAAAACCGTCCTCCCTTCGTTTCCCTTCCAAATGATAATTTTCAAATTGAGGAATCACCACTTCAAGAATTGTTTGGTCATTCCAGTGATATCTTGGATTTGGCTTGGTCTAATTCAGATGTGAGTTTAACTTGCAGAACCAATGTTGCAATCTGTTTTATATGTTTGTTCTGCTTGTGAATCTGATATATTTTAAAGCTTATAAAAAAATACATGTTGTAGATTCTTCTTTCGTCTTCGATGGATAAAACTGTTCGCGCTTGGAAAATCAGTTCTGATCAATGTCTAAGTGTTTTCCCTCACAAAGGCTTTGGTAAGTATGAGAGAATCAGACTTTTATACCTGTATTTTCCACAACTATGTTTAGTTAGTTAATAAATTTAGACCATATGCTTTGTTCATAACATTGCCATGCCTTTAGACATTGAACATGATCATAATTGTGCTCTCTTCTATAATTGGATACAGTGACATGCATTCAATTCAACCCTGTCAATGAAAATTACTTTATCAGTGGATCCATTGATGGTAAAGTTCGAATATGGGGAATACGCGAAGAACGAGTTATTGACTGGGCAGATATACGAGATGCCATAAGTGCTATAAGTTACCAACAAGATGGAAAAGTATGCTATCAATACTTATGACCAATGATTTTCACGATTTTGTGCGTCTTTATGCATACTTTGACAAAGAAATCTTGTGGCCGTGAGATTGATGAATCTATTACATTTTACATGTGCAGGGATTTGTAGTTGGTTCTCTTACAGGCACATGCCGTTTATATGTTGCTTCAGGTATGTACATGTGGATCACCAATTGCTGCTACATTCATGAGTTTTCTTTACCGAAGATAAAATAGTTTCTAAATCAGATTTCTAATGATTTTAGGAAAATATTTCCAGCTTGAGGCGCAGATAGATATCCGTGGAAAGAATAAAGCATCAGGCAACAAGATTACTGGCATTCAGGTTAGAATCTAGAAATTCTTTACTATCAAAACACTTTAATTTGTACTCCGAAAAAAAAACCTTATTTTGTACTTCAATTGTTGTATTTATCACATCCATGTTGTTTGCAGTTCTTCCAAAACAACTGTCGGAGAATTATGATCACATCTGAAGATTCCAAAATCTGCATATTGGATCGAACTGAGATTGTTCAGAAATACAAAGGTACAACACTTAATGGTTGCACCGGTCCTGATCAAAAACCTTAATGTTGCGGTCACAATCTGGACCACAAATTTAAACCTTGTTTAGAACTTTGTTTAGGTATTTTATGTGCATTGTATGATAAATTATCTAATCTTAAACATAATGTGTATTCACTGACACATTGATAAATTTTAGTATGTTTCTATTGATAGTGTTTGGAACTCTAAGTCTGTCAGTTTTCTCGTTCTATCAGGCCTTCCATGGTCAGGAAGTCAGATGTCCGGTTCATTTACATCAAGTGGGAAACATATAATTTCAGTCGGAGAGGACTCGCGCGTGTATATTTGGAACTTCAATGACTTCAAAAGTGGTTCTTCGAAAAAAACGAAATCGGACTATTCTTGTGAGTACTTTTCCTTCAAGGGTGTAACTGTTGCAATACCTTGGTGTGGCATGAAAACAGATAGACTTGGCTGTAGAATTAACTTTTCTCACTATTCTCCGGAAGCCAAAACCAAGCTAGAGGTTGCTTCTGAGGGTAGAGATACAGAACGATTTTCTCTTGGTAATTGGTTCTTCATTGATGGTACATGCCGAGGTTCTACTTCTATGACATGGCCTGAGGAGAAACTTCCAACATGGGATTTACCTCTTGTAGAAGATGAATGTGATCATCAAAATTTATGTCACGAAGATAGTAGCCATGGAAGGAATATATCAGAAACATGGGGTCTAACAATAGTAGCAGCTGGCAGTGATGGAACTATCAAGACATTTCACAATTTTGGCTTGCCTGTTAGGCTTTAGGACAATGCCATGTTGATTGTTTTCAATTTTTCATGAGATGTTTTGGCTCGGTAAAGGTGTAAATTTTCACGTGGTGGCCTTAGATTCTAAGTATAATAAGTTGCTTAGAATTTTGGAAGGTGGATTTGAAGCTTGTGGTTATATCATCTGCGTACAGGTAAAATCATTGTCAAATCCATGTTGGATGTCAAGTTCTTGACAAATTCCAGGATTTGTATATTTACACTTTAGGTATGTCTTCAATTTAATATGGTTCTGGTGGTGAATTTAGGCCACAGGCCATGCAAAGAATCCTTTTTTTTATCCTCTAACATTTTGTTAGTTGATTTATATACCAGGTACATAATGAAAAGTGCAATTGTATGGAGCTTTTCTTACCAATTAATTAACCACTTGCTCTAGGTTTGATTGCAGCATGGCTAAATTATTGTTATGGCACAGATCCTAGTTTCTTTATTTTTTTTTGATATGATGAAGCTTCTTCAAAATATAATATTTTATTTAGTTATGTAACAAGAGATATTAGTTCAAATGAAGAGTAAAAATTAGAAGAAAAAAATACTAAACAACTGGATGAGCCTTCTCATAGTATTGTGTTGTGTTGTATCTCATTTTCTTTTTTGATTTGTTTAGCATCCTTGAATATGCATTGTTTACTTGAAACCCATTTTCAACTTTTAGTTTTTTTATATATGATATGATTTGCTTCTGCGCTAGTAATTTAATCACAAGATGTCTCTGTACATTGTAGATATTCCCATTTTTTTGTACTGTTTTCTCATGCCTATAATTGGAAATTTCAATTTCTGTTATAATTTTTAAATGTTTGGGACTTTGGTTTGGTTTTGTACATATCTATTTAAGAGAGTGATGTAGATATGTATGAATGAATTTATAATTTCATAGTTTCACTCTCTGTTGTTAGCAATTAGCATCATGCAGTTGATATTACTGTCATAGGATTCGATCCTTGATACGTTGTTGGGAAATAGGGACTTGACGAGCGTTGGTTTCTCATTGTCACTATCACATGAGAGAAGTTTCATATTGGATTTTTCAATGATTAAAAGACTACGAGGGATGTGCAACTTGCTTCTTTTGCTCACAAAGTAGGAAGTTTTAATGAGATTGTTCCATGATCTTTAAACACATTTGCAACACATCAGTGATTTTGCTGGTGGCCGCAACAATATTTCTCTCTAAACCTAAACTGATTGCAACTACTCTACTCATGTTTTTTTTTTAATCGAACGTGTTTTGATCAACGAGGATTAAGTAGAACATAGTCATTCTGTTATATAGAATTCTTTAACGCTCTACTGCAGTAGTTTTTATTTTATTTGAAGGGCTCTACTGAAATACTACTTAATACTAGTCAAAAACTATAACCGAGGGCTGGAAGAAAAGGAATCATAGTTGAAAATTAAAAATTATCAGTCGCCTATAACTCAACTAAATCTCTCGTTGGTAAATAATATATAATTCTCAAGACTTTGTCTGATCTTTTGATGAGCACCAGAGAGTGAAAATCTAACTCTCATAATTTTTTGAGAAATCATATTTGGATAACTTCTTTTTGACAACCCACAACCCTTTCTCTCATATTCACATATATTTTTATTCTTTCTCTCTCCATTGTTTTTGTCCATTCACAAGAGAAAAAAAATGGTTGTCACCAAAGTTGTCTAATGTTAGTTGTACAAATATCACTCCTCAATTTTTTTAGAGTAAATAGTTAAAGAGTTATGCTAAAAGTGCCCTTAGGGCACTAGTTAAGGATTAAAAAAACGAAATAATTACTAAATTTTATGTATAAAAAATTACTTTTTGATATTTCAATTAGTCAAATACACAATTTTTCAAAATAAAGTTTCTACTTTTAGTTTCTTAACAAATGCTCGGATGACACTTGTTAGCATTTCCCATAGTTAAAAACCCCTAAAATTGCAATCTTTCAAATAACCCCGAAATTGAAGAAAGTGGAGAAAAAAATCTTCAAATTATCAAGTGTATAATGTTAGTCCCATTGTGTAAGCATGATATGGTTGTTATCTGTCCACCTGACACTCTGCCACGTACTCTGAAGGATTATGCCACATCATAAAAGGTATTTGCATTCGTTTTGAATTTTTTTTCTGGATTGAATTTTGTAACGGTAACTTCTTTCTCCTCCAACCATTTAACTTTAGGTCATCTTCTTCCTCACCTTCACATTTCCTACAAAATCCTTCTTTCATAGGTGGAATTGGTTATTAAAATCGAAGGAAAATGAAAGAATTTGGAAGCTTTTCTTTCATAGCGGAAACTCTAACATTATGAAATGTCTTGTGAAAGGATTGTAGTGATTAGAGTTGTTGAAACTGAATCCACTTAAGTTGGTCTGATGGTGTGCTCTTTTCAAGATTTAAAGTTCGATTATCTTCGGTCGACTATTTAACTTCTTAAAAAAAGAATAGTTGTTGAAACTAATACTAACTTTGGTAATGAATTCTTCTCTTATCCATTTTCAAAGGTAATTTAACCCTAATTTTGGTTTCCCCTTTCCTCCAAATTTGTTTCCACCTTTCTACGATTCTAGGGATTTACCCAATGTTAAGGCTTATTAGATTGTTGGGTTCCTTGTGTATTTGATTTGCTTATAACTCATTTGGAGGATCATAAATATAATTACAATTTCATCATATGGGTTGATGAATTTGAGAAACTGGTTTATTTATGGGAAATGCTAACATGTACACTAAGGACGGATGTTAGCATACTAAAAATGGAAATTATATATTAAAATTGTGCTAATTTATTTCTCTAGCTTTTGATAATCACCTTTTAAACAAATACTTAACATTTGTGAAAACCTTCTACAAAATACTCAGATTATGAACACGGTGGAATTAAACTTTTTTTTATAACAAAAAATATGAAAGTAAAAAAAAGGAAAAAACAAGAAAATACAAACAATTATCTTTAGCGGCAACTACAAGTAGCAGTAGTAGGAAGGGAAGAAGAGAAAGAGGGTTTGGCGGCAGCAGCATAATGGCAGTTTCAATTCCTCTATTCTCCTCCACCTTATCTTCTTCTTCTTCTTCTTCTTCTTCTTCAAAACTTCACTTCCCTTCTCGCACTTCATCACTCCCTCGTAATTCAACTTCCTTCGCTATTCGCTCTTCTTATTCCGGAAATGGTTCTTCCCCTGATGCCTTCAATTCAAGGTTTTTCATCTAATTATCACCTTTTTATTTATCCTTTATGCCTTCGTTCCTGTTAGTTGATTAATTGAATTGTTGACAGGAATACTGAAATTCCATCCATGTCTCCGTTTGCACTGTCAATGAATGAATCTACTAAGCCAAAATGGAGAAGGGTTTTGCTCAAAGTTAGCGGAGAAGCACTTGCTGGAGATCAAGCTCAGAATATTGACCCTAAGGTCTGCCTTCAATTTATATCTTTATTCTGTGTATTCAATCTGCTCAACTAAATTAATATTATGTGTGTCAGTCAAATATTCCTACCTTTCAGTTATAAAAATATTATCAGTGTCAGTCAAATACTCAAACAATGTTTTCTTCAATTACAATACTACTACTTTCACCATTAGTTTTTCTGCCTGTATTAATAAAAAATTGTCTAGTATTCATGATTGCATAGTTAATTTTTCGGTCCACATGGGTTAGTCTGGTAGTTTAGCCTTGGGACCTTGGACTGTGCTCCTCTCAAGGTCTCAAGTTCAAGTTTGAAACCTCCTAATGCTAATTTTTGTGGGCTAGTCCATACAGAACTTTGCTCTAGCTTTAAATAGGGCCCTTGCAAGTAGACGGTAGGATTGGTCCTCCATGATTAGTCGGCCGGATACCGTGTTTTAGAAATAAAAATATATATATGTGTATATACTTGATATTTGTTTAATTGTTGTTGATTAGAAATTAATATAGATAAGATAGATATAGAAGTGCCAACGGGAGTTGGTTCAGTTGGTTAGGAGTTGACACGTAAACCACAAGGGTGCGAAGTTCAACTCCGGCTGTTGGCATGAGGACCTTGTTGTCAGGTGATTTGTAAATACTTAGGTTAGTGCTCACTGAGACTTGGGGACTGTATTGACCTTTGGGAGCCGCCGGATTTCATCTCACTTTTTATCATACAAAAAGAAGAAAATATAAATATAGAACTGGTAATAAATAATTTTGGGAGACATAATCAATGAATGAAACCAAATGAAATATTTTGCTATACGATGTTGCTCTTGACTTTGTTTCTGAGATTTTGATTTTGTTTTTGTGGGTTTGGATGCAGGTAACTATGTCCATTGCGAGGGAAGTGGCAGCTGTAACCCGCCATGGCATTGAGGTGACTACACTATAGTGTATTCTTTTTTCACTAGTCTCCTTCAGTTTTATTTTTTGTAGTTTGTCTGCTGCATTCTCAAGTTGTTTGAGACCCCTTGGTTAATTGAATGCATGTTTTGAAGTAGGTTTGGGGAATTATTATTGTTGATGTACTTTGCAGTATAATCTTTAGGGGAAGCTCTGCCGGTACCTATTTTGTAATCTGTAGTCACCAGTATTATTTGGGGAGTTTATTATCTTTGCATGTTAGAGCATTTGACTTGAAATGATTCAATGCATTTTACTGGTTTTCACAGTTTGGTTTATAATGATTGGGCTGATGTTTCAGGTTGCACTAGTTGTTGGTGGGGGTAACATCTTCCGTGGAGCCTCGTGGGCTGGAAGTAGTGGTCTTGACCGCTCATCCGCTGATTATATTGGGTGATAATTCCCTTAATCTCTTTTAACCAAGAATACCTGTAATCTTCAGTCAAAACTTTTTGCATGTATGCAGAAGTCTGTCTTAATTTTATCTAGAGCAGTATATGTACACATATCTTATCCAAATACAAATTTGGATTTTCTACGTTTGAGTTTCCTGCAATTTCCTGCATTTAGGAAAAAGTTTGTCTCGAGAGACAAAAGTACCGTAAACTTTTGTCTAAGTGTAGAAAATGCTGAGTTTTTTACTTTGGGGAATCCAAATCTGTCCAAATATCCTCTGTTGCCTAAAAATGTTTAATAAAATGTAAATTGTGTCCTGCTTTTTTGTAATTGTATTTGATTTATCGTGTAGGATGCTGGCAACAGTCATGAATGCTATATTTCTTCAAGCAACAATGGAGAGTATTGGCATTCCAACTAGAGTACAAACTGCATTTCGCATGTCTGAGGTTGCAGAACCGTATATACGCAGAAGGGCTGTGAGGCATTTGGAGAAAGGAAGGGTTGTCATTTTTGCTGCCGGAACTGGAAATCCATTCTTTACCACAGACACTGCCGCAGCACTTAGATGTGCAGAAAGTAAGTTAACTTTTCGTTGCTGCGATTTTATCTGCTATAGTTGATCATTAGTTCATATTGTTTTCATTCTCGCATCTTCATTAAGGGTGTATATTTCTAGATTGCAAATCGTTTTCATTAGTTTATATTTTTGTGCTAAATTTATGAATTAATCATGTGCTTCAAACCGATATTTATTGCTATTTACTTCTATTCTATTCAGTTAATGCAGAGGTTGTACTCAAAGCTACAAATGTTGATGGAGTATTTGATGATGATCCAAAGCGTAACCCTCAAGCGCGTCTTCTTGACACACTAACCTATCAGGACGTAATAACAAAAGATCTGTCAGTGATGGACCTTACTGCCATAACTTTGTGTCAAGAAAATAATATTCCTGGTAAATAAAGCAGACAAACATTAAAATGAGTTTTTATTATTTATTTTGATTGAAATCAACTCAGATTGGTCTTATTATATTTATTGTCCTGATGAACTGTATCTGTCCTTGCCTTGGAACAGTTGTAGTCTTCAATCTAAACAAACCAGGTAACATAGAGAAGGCCATTAAAGGTGAGAGAGTTGGCACATTGATTGGGGCAACGTGGAATTCTACCATATCAAGAACGTGAAAATATTTGAAGACCAATTACAAGTGATTCTTTCTCGTGGTTTTGTTATGCAATCTTTCCAAAATGGAGGTGCATTATTTTGCAGTTGGTACTTTTTATGTACTTTAAGGACACTGTTTTAAGTCAAAATCTGTAAATATAACTAGGTGTATTATTATTTTTTACATGATTTTGTATTTGCCATCCACGTGGTTTGGCCTAATTTTATCTTGCCATCTTGTGTGGTTTTATATATTTTTGAAAAAGATTTTTTGACTTCTCAACCTGTGCTAGTGGCTCCATTACATTAGCACTCAACTCCGGTTCTTTTTTTCAATGCATGTTATGTTGTGTTTCATTCACTGTACTGGTGTAGTTCATCCTTTTCCAAAACAAGCATGCCCTTTGGTTTTAATCCTAATTCCTAATAGAGTGATGTTAATCATGTCATTTCCATTTTGGTCTAGAACGCTGAACAATTTTAAAATGATTATCCAAAGCAAAAAGTCGGAGAAGTGAAGGAATAAACATTTCATACACATGTCAACACCGATGACATTTCATCCAGCTTTATTATTTTCATTTCTATTTCTAAGTTCTTGTTATCTTGGTCAAGGGAACCACGTTGGAGTGGATCCTTCTCGGAAAAGTTTTTTCTTTTCCCTCACAAGACTTTTTCGACGCTAACCATGGTACTTGCTTGGACCTTGATCGAAAGGTGCCCACAATCCCACAAACAAAGTACATAGGTATTTGAAATTAAAATCTGACTATGGAATTCTACTAGATGTAACTCCTGTAATTATCTGTTTAGTTTTCATCAAAAATAAGTAAAAGTAAAAATATTTTGAGCAATGTCAAACATAAGATATTTTGTTCTAGCGTACGCTGAAAAATTTGGAGTGAATCACTATTTGGGTCTATAAACTTGTATGAATTGGATAGCTTGGTTTTATAAATTTATGAAATAATAAATTAGCTCTTAAAATGAATACCGTCTCTCAATCTAGCCTCATGAAATGTAGCTCTTGAAATCGAAATGTAGCTCTTGAAATTGACAGACAGTATTCAATTCAAGGCTAAATTAGCACAATGACAAAATTTTCATTGTTACTTTTGGTAACCAAAATCAAATATCCTTTGCACAACGCAACTATACAGACTTCTCATTAGAGTCTCATAGAATCACAATGGGTCTCAAACAATGTCACAATGTTTGTGAAAGAGAGAGAAACACAAGCATTGTGACATTGTGATTGGCCAATGTCACTCAACTCTATGTCACCCAAGTGATATCCGAACCACAGTAAATGATAAGTCTCTTCCTCAAAAGAGTTAACAATGTTGTATTTTCAAAAAATCTAGAAGCTTTGGTTAAGCTAAAATAGATCTTTTACAATCTACCCAAAGTGCATTTGAGTTAAATTCCATTGTTTGAAATTATTTTTCATGAACTGAAAACAACTCCTAGGCTTCAATCGAACTATATTTTGTGATCTAGAATTTATTTTTTTGTACATTATTGTGATCTAGATTTATTAGAATTAATCTACAAACTTTATTTTTAGTAATTATTTATTATTTTTTAAATTGAAAGACCAAATTCTATCTTTAAAATAATGTTATTTGAACAGAAAAAGATTTCAACAATATATCCAACTCGGTATAAAAATACATCACTTACCGTTACCAATGTGATTAAATGAGAGAAGAAAACTGTGTAAAATTATGTGATTCACTCAGAGAATATAAAAACTACTTTTTGGAAGCTGCATTGATGTTTGGCCCAAAAAAGAAAGCTGCACTTAAATAAAATAAAATAAAAAACTACAGACTAATCCAAAAAAACTCAAGTGGTAGTTGTGACAAATAAAACGAGCCAATTCTTCAAACACACAATAGTGGACCAAAGCTTTGGACATTTTGTTGATATTTTTTTCCAATCATACCAATATTAATATACTTACACAGAGACCAAAACTTATGGCTGATATGGCACAAAAGTCAGTGAATGTTGAATTTTCAACCTTCCTAATCAAATCAATATCATCATCAATGAAAAGTCAAAAAAACATTTTCTCTAAATTAAAAAAAAAAAACAAAAATTAAAATAATAATTAGTCGAAGATACTGAACAGATCTGGCGACGGCAACGGTGAAACCACGGTGGCTGAAAGCAAACCCGACGGACTCGCCACAAAGCTATTCCCATACCAAAACGGACTCGTATCATGCCAAAACGGCGTCGTTTGTGGTTCATTCATAGGTGAAAAGAATCCCTGTGATATTGGTGGTAGAGTCGCCGGTGCCGGAGATAATATCCCCGGAAACTGACCCATTTCAACTCCTTCTAACAGCCACGTTAAATCTTCGTCTACGGTTTGTTGAATTCTTTCTCTCTCTGTTGGACTCGTTCTTTCGATGGAAGCAAGTCTCGCCGCCGGAGAAACTGCGCCGGATTGTTGAGGTGCTTCTTCGCCAGCGGAAGGTCCGGTTAGTCGCTGAACAACGTCCATGAAGTCGCTGACGGGGATGTGAAGGACTTTAGGAGAAACGGAGTAGATGATGAGTGGTTGTCGGTGCTGGGAGGCTCCTGCTGGTTGGTGGTGGTGTGCGGCGGCGGGTGGAAGTGGTGGTTTACGGATTGTGCGAGATTCTTTGCTGACTCTGAGTGGTGGTGGACGTGTGCCTTGTATTTGAAGCTCTCTCCTTGGTGACGGCGTTGATGTTCCGCCGCCGGAGGGAAATTCCGGTGGGTTCATGGTGGTGGTGGAGAAGAAGAAGGAGAGTTTTAGAGGAAAAGAAAAAGTGTGTAGTTGCAAAGAGGCGATAATAAGTTAAGTTTGTAGTGATTAAAATGGAAATAAAAAAATTAATTTATATTTGTTTTATTTTGGTACGAAGGAACAAGGAAATAGATGGTGATTTTATTGACTAAGAAGAAAGACAGACTGTTGTTTCAGTCAAACACATGTTCTTGATATGGTTGGGTTGACAACTGAACTCAGTTAACTTCCTTGTTTGCAACACAAAATGTGAAACGGTTTTTTGAACGTGTTTTAATTTAATTTAATTCAATTCAATACTATTATGACTAAAACGTTGAGTGTAATACTTTATTCCATTCGATTGAGATGTTAAAAGATTATATTGACAAACAAAATCCTCAAGATTTTAAAAGATTTTGTGACTTTGTTGGATTTTAAATGACTTTTTCAAATGACTTTTTACAATCAGGATTTTAAACACATAATTTTAATGGATTTATAATACACATTTTTAAGATTTCAATGGATTTTATGAGATTTTAAAATTTGAAATTATTGTATTAATTTTTAAGAAAAAATTCAAAATGGCACGTGGATTTAAAAATATTATAAATCTATAATATCAAATTGACTAATAATAATAAAAAAAAATGCTTTGTCCCGTAAGTGTAACTCAGTTGATATCTACCAGAGATAATTTTTGCAAAGGTTGGGGTTCGAACCTCGGATTCCCTACTTCTCCACACATAATGTATGTGAATCTAGCAATTAGACTACTTGACAAAAAAACATAATAATAAAAATGCCTTAAAAAAATAATGGTCATTTAACGGTAATCGTAAGACATATAACAACAACAAAACAATCTGCTAAAAAAATAAATAATGATAATAAATTACTAGAAAAATATATGTAATATTTTAAAGTGAAATGTAATAATTATCTAACGTGTACAGGAACAATATTTTTTTTTTTACTGGAACGTGAACAACAATGTCGAGACTCGAGAAGCAACTTCCGTAAAAAAGAAAATAATGAGAAGCAACTAAAAATCTCAAGGCTATGTGTGGGAGACAAAAAAAAGTCTCAAGGCTAAGGCTAGGTGTGAGATTGTTAGTAGGTACATTTTACACTAAAAAGTCTCACAACAATCCATTAAAATCCTTACAATTTTGAATACCAATAGACAATTTGTAAGTTGTGCAAAATCTCAATTGAATACCACTGAATTTTATTGGACTCATTAAAAAATCCTGAAAATCTTAATTGAATACCAAAAGAATGTTTTAGATTTCTTAAAAGTCTTGATTGAATATCTAAAGACTTTTTTAAAACAAAAAATTCTTTTAAAATCCTTTGAAATCTCAATTGAATACACCCCCTAAAAAAATAAAAAATAAAGAGAGTTAAATGGTAGATTCTAGGGTGAGGGATCAATCAAGTCTTGCAAAGAAGCAAATTGTTGTGCAAATGCATTAACAAATTTGGCTTGTGACTAAGGTTTTTCTTTGAGCAATGTCATGCTCATATTAATTATTTATTTAATTAATTGTATGAGTATTTCGACTCTGTGTCTTATTAAGCAGTAGTTTGACTCTTTTTTTTGGGGCTTTGACCCTATTGTTTTACAACAACAAAAAAGTTAATAACTTTAAAATATTATTAACTTAATAACTTGACTATTTAATTTCTAATCTTCAATTTATCTATAACTTGTATAATTAAAGATTAAATTGTTAAAATAAAATTAAATACTTAAGTTATTTATATTTTAAAGTCATGACATTGATACTTGTTCCACACAATTCTGATCTTATGTTCGAGTGGTTGGGCAAGCCGAAAGTCGAAATTACGACATATATTATACTTTCTTTTTTTTTTATCATATTTGTCAATTTACAAATTTAGCCAATGAATCTAAAAAAATTAGATTTGCTCTAGATGCGATGTGAATGACGTTTGTTTCAGCCATATAGAAAGAAAGGAACAAATGTATTTTTCGTTAAAAACAGCAATCTTTGCAACAGATGGAGGACAATCTCAAGCTATTTTCTTTTAGGTGGTTACAGGCAAGATATAGTAATTTACCTTTCAATTTTCATCACAAGTGAACGAACCTATTCATTGTTGCTTACAACTAGCTAGCTTATGTTTGTTTTAAAGCCAGTGTTGGTTTTGGATCATTGTATGCAGGGCAACGCAAATTTTTATTGAAAAACAACAATTATATTTAAAAAGTTATAAATTTAATATAAAATATACAAGTTCTAATGCAAAGTTGTTATTTTAAACTTCTTAATATGTGTAAATTTGTATATGATAGAAAAACCTTTGTATGCAACTGTATCTTTTTTTTGAGTCCTTGCCTAACACTCCTCGTGAGGGCATAGAGCTCTGTTGATTGATATATTTCATTTTGTCTCCTTTAAAAAAAAAGACATGTTTAAAAATTTAGAGGAAAAAAAGTTTGAATATTTTTTTAAAGGGACTAAAGAACATCTTTTGGGCCATGGTAACAAGTATGGTCACTTGTAAAAGAAAAAAAAAATAAGTTTTACGTTTTTATTTTTTCCTTAAAAAAAAGAAAGAAAAGTTTTACGTTGAAAAATCAATTATACAAATTTCAATGTATTATTGTTCAAAAAATAATAGTAATTCAGAGTGCACTACTTTCAATGTCATATTTTCACATTTTGTTTTTAGCACATGCATCAAAAGCCCTTGTTTGGATTTTTTTTAATATATCTTTAAGAATTTAATTTACTTAGACAAATAGTGTAAAAGTTTTCTAAACATTCACTAAATCAAATCAAATCGCATAAATTTCTGTGAAAATATTTTACAGTAGAGGTGGTTAGACAGTAAACTCATGTTCACTTCAAACTACGATGTAAAAGTGTGTGGATGGAAGACGGAAAAAAAAATTCCACTTAATGGAAAATATACCCAATTGAATGAGAAACCCCCCACTTAACAAGATATTGTTGGAGTGTTTAGTGTATACTTGATGAAAAATTGGATGTTAAATCTCCTATACATACATTTTAGAATGGTGAAATTACACAATCTACATGGCATAACAAAATGAAATACCTAAGAAAAGTGACATGTGGCAAGTTGAATCACAAAGATATGAATATGAAAATAACTCTTACAATTTTAAAACTTAA
>Ga0228710_1000222_pt1 | contig 59200 bp, 19 predicted proteins | sample MedpolnodulmetaG_FD_177995 | JGI IMG/M metagenome (GOLD analysis project Ga0228710, IMG submission 177995) | Root nodule microbial communities from Medicago polymorpha collected in Santa Monica, California, United States - pink nodules | ecosystem: Host-associated > Plants > Roots > Nodule... | reverse complement strand
TTTTAGATAGACGAAATGACAAAGTCATTATAAACTCACACACACAAGTGGAGGTACCAGGGTTCGAACCCCGGTCATGACATCCGGCCTAACAATTTCGGCATCGCCATGATCCTATTTCTTTAACGATATATATATTTAAATTAAAAATGTATATAACATTTTTATGAGTTTTTTGAACAAAATATAAATTGTTTAATGCTTTTCAAATTTTTTATTAAAATGTCTATACATTTTTTTTCGAGGGATGTCTATACATTATTAAAATGATGATTTCATAAGAAATCTACGTCATAAAGCTTCTTATGTGAAAATCTAAAAAAAAAAACTTAATTCTAACATTATATTGTGGCCTTAACTATTAGAACCTCTTTTCTTTAACAAACTAGTCTTTTCTGGAGAACAAAAGTTGTATAGAGATCTCTTTTCAAACAGTAAAATGAGTACCAAAATATAGAAATGTATTTGGATCCTCACTATTAAAATTAATCAGATTTTACTTGTATATTTTTTAGTTATACTCTACTCCCCTTACAAAATAAAATATAAGTAGTAGAAGTAGTTGATGTATCTGGACTAAAATTTTAATCACATACATTGATCTTTCAATACTCTACTCTCCTTCCGAAATAAAATATAAGTAGTTGAATAGTTGATGTATAAGGACTAAAATTTTAATCACATACATTTGATCTTTCAACTACTACTTTTGCTTATATTTTATCTAGTGAATTTTAACTATGAGATCACCCATATAACTCTCTCATGTTGAATTCTCTTCCTTTCCACTCTCGAGTACGCCACACCGCGTTATGATGTATTGTTTGCTTTAGGTGTAAGCCTTTCACAGTTTTGTCCTTTATAAAAGACGTCTCATTGGGTTAATGAGTGTGTGTGTCATATACATGTTTCCACAGGTTAAAGACATCTGTTAACAATCCGATCAACCACAGGTTTCCAAAACTCTAATCTCCTTGCATCACCGCCAATTGGCAGCCCCAAATACACAAATGGTAATAATCCCACTCAACAATGCATAACCGTAGTTGCCTCATTCAACCACGAGTCTGAGACATTAACTCCTGTCAGCATACTTTTATGAAAATTTACCCTTAACTTGGACACCTGTTTGAAAATCTTGAACACCGCCCCCATGCAACACACATCAGCCCAACTTTTTTCACCGAGTAACAATGTGTCATCGGCAAATTGAAGATGTGAAATAGAAACACCATCATTACCCCCGATGCGGTAACCACAATACATTCATGCCTCTATTAACGATGTCATCAACACATTAAAACCTTTAGCCGCTAACAAAAATAGAAATGGGGAAAGTGGGTCCCCTTGCCGGAGCCCCCTCTCCATAGGAAATTCCTCTGTAGGAAAATTCATTTTTAACATAACATCGTCCAGATAACGCAAATCCACCGAATCATATGCCTTTTCAAAGTCTACCTTAAACAAAAGAAGTTCCTTTTTTAACCGGCGCGCTTCGTCAACTGCCTCGTTAGCAACTAGGATACCATCCAAAATCTGCTTCCCTTTGACAAAGGCTGACTGAAAATCGAAGACAACACTGGTTATAACTGTTCGAAGTCTATTAGGTAAGACCTTCGCCAACACCTTATACATACAACTGACTAGAGAGATAGGTCGAAAATCATTCAATCGTTATGGACTAACAACCTTTGGAATCAGTGCAATAAAAATAGAATTAATCCCCTTTGTCAGCTTCCCATTACGATGAAAGTCGGTTATAAATCTCATAAAATCTTCCGTCATTTCCACCCAAAAGTGTTTAATAAAACCGAAATTTTGGTACATTTACATTAGGTTGAAAACTTTGAATTTGTGAAATGGTCTTGGTGGTACAATGATTGATTTTGGTACATTGACATTAACTTATTTTGCTGAACCTAGTTATGAGATCATTAAGGAAGCATTCATGAAGAAAATTAAAGGGAATTTAAGAAATTTTTGAAAGTTTTGCAGCTCCAAAGCCATGTTATAATGTGAGTGGAATTTTAGAAATGGAATTGCCTGAATTTGGAATTTTGTTTTCAGATGGTACTTTTTGAGATTTTCTCGTAAGGAATTACTTTATTCAGATTGAATACGGTGATGTTCTTTGTTTGTCTATTTTCGTGACTCCTAGCTTTGGTCTGCACCTATGAAGCACAGACACTCTTTGGATTAAGCGTGTCCCGGTGTTAGACACGTGTCATGTTCGATACCGACACATTTAATTACACTGGTTTTCTCAAATTATTAGCGGTGTCGGCATATCAATGTCCGTGTCGTGTCGGATGTTCGTGTTCGAATATGTGCTTCATAGGACTCTGCGCTTTCAATAAGTGGAAACTATCACAAAAGAATCTTTCAGATTTTGTATGATATGAAGAAATCAAGACTTGTTTATGGTCCAATGAAGTGTGTTGAAGTTTAATTAACATCTCATTATGATTTTTCTTCGAATTTTCCTAACAACATACGTATAGCATAAAAACTTCAAAAGCATTAGAGAGGCTTCATATAACAAACTATTTGAGAACTGAGTTGATGCATAATCAAGTTGGCACCAACACTTCCGGTTAAAGATGTGCTTGGTTTTCAATATGCATCAGTATACGACTTATGCAGGTGTCCAACAATGATACGACAGCGAAATGTGCTTACATTCAATGATTCAATTTTCTCAAATTTATGTCAATGTCATGTTTGGATTACATGTATCTAAGGCTCAATATATTCTCTTATTGGATTACAATTTTTGACCCTAAATTTGTATTAAGGGTTAATAGGTTTTTACCCCCTGCCATTTGAGGGTATTTTGGTTTACCCCCCTATAGAAGAAAAAAAACTTTGAGATTCCCCCTGTAAAATAAAGATTCTTTGGTTTGCCCCCCGACCCCCCACAATCAACAGTTAGCATGTGACTGGATAAATTTGATGACGTGGCGTGCTGACATGATATTTTATTTATTTTTTGATTTTTTTTAATTTCCACGTGGCATAATTTTTTAAAAAAAAACAAAAAGTTTTAAAAACAAAAAATCTTTTTTATAAACCCAAAAAATCTTTTTATTTTGAAAAAAATCTGAAATTTTTTAATTTCGATTTATTTCTATTTTTTATTTTGATAATTAAATTTCAGAACTTTTTAATATCTTCTTAATTTTTTTTAAAAAAATCTTTTTGAGGAGAAAAATAATATTAAAAATCCCAAACACAACCCAATAGGAACATAAAATAATTTTTTTTACAAATAATAATATTAAAGATGAGAAATACCTAAAGTACCCGAAATGCAAAATTAAAAGATCCCAAATTATTTACTGCTTTATGTTTTTCCAGCAACAACACACAACACAAATCTTCATCTTCCATATCTAATTCTCCCATTCCAGAAGAAATACAATCCTCAATTTTTAGAAATCCCTAAAATTTTCAATTCTCCAAATTTATCAGAATGAACAAATGTAGAATTTTAGGATTTGATGAGCTTGAGAGATTTTTTCTGTTGTTGTGTTGCTGATGATGTGTTTTTGTGTGCTTTGTTGTTTATGATGTGTTGTTGTTGTGTTGTTGATGATTGATCCAGAAAATGAAAATTGATGAGAAGAGGATGGATTGAAACAACCAGGAAAGAAGAGATTGTTGTGTTATTGATGAAGAAGATGAAAAAAATCAGATTTTTTTTCAAAAATAAAAAAAATAATAAAAACATTCAGATTTTTTTTTTCAAAATTTAAAAAATAAGAAAAAAAAATTCGGATTTTTTTTTTAAATTATGAAGATATTTAAAAGTTCTTAAATTTAGTTATCAAAATAAAAAAAAAACAAAAAATAGAAAAAAAGTCGAAATTAAAAAAATTCAGATTTTTTTCTTCAAAATTGGGTTTATAAAAAAGATTTTTCGTTTTTTAAATTATTATTATTTTTTTAATTACGCCACGTGGAAGTTAAAAAAAATCAAAAAACAAATAAAATACCATGTCAGCATGCCACATCATCAAATTTATTCAGTCAGATGCTGACTGTTGGCTGTGGGGGGTAAACCAAAGAATCTTTATTTTACAGGGTGGAATCTCCAAGTTTCTTTTCTATATGGGGGTAAACCAAAAGACCCCCAAATATCAGGGGATAAAAGTCTATTAACCCTTGAATTAACTATCTATTCGACTTAATTAATCACATTTTTAAACAAAATTACCAAGGGTCCGTTTGGATTGGCTTATTTTAGAGCTTATATAAAACAGCTTATGCAAATAAATAAGTTTTTATGTATTATTTATAATTTTTTAAGGTTGTTTATGAAAAAACAGTTTATGAAGATACGATTTTCACTAATGAGAACTTATAAATTAAAATAAAAGCTTATTTATTTACATAAGTTATTTTTCATAAGCTCAAACCAAAAAGGACTCAAGTATCACACATGTAGAATTTTTAACGAAATTACCAAGTGTCACACATGTAAAAAAAATAGATGTCTAAATTGTTAGCGCAGCTTAGAAGCTTGTTACACAAGCAATGTTCTTAGGATTTTCTGTTTGTGAATTTGAGGATTTAGAGAGAATGAAAAGAAATAATAGATGATGAGAATGAAGTAATGAATTATATTATTGAGATATGAAAAGCTATACAAGAGATGAGCTTATATACAAGCATTTGCTAGATTACTTGAAGTAAAAGTAAAGTAACAACTCTTAACAACTTGAAGTATAAGCTTATATACAAGCATTTGCTAGATTATTTGAAGTATAAGCTAAATTCTAGGAATTTTAAAACAACTTTATAACAAACTAAAATCCCTAATGTGATTAATCAGATAAGCTTGATTAAATCACTGTAACAACTTGAATTAAAACAAACTAACATAAATATTATTGCTCACATAAACATACCAATGTTTCCACGAGAATAAAAGTTGTTTAGAAATTTATTTTCAAAAAGTAAAAAGTGTACACGAATGTGGATTTGGATCTATAATTTTAACATGAGGGGAAAATATCATGATACTACCATCCAAATTTCCGATCAAAAAAATCATTAACATAATCCTCTCATGTTGAATTCATAGATGAAAGATCCAAATGCTGAAGATAGAGACATATGAAGATAAATTTTGAGTGAATTTAGCTGTACTACGAAAATGGGGGTACTTGTAGTTGTGCCCTAGGATATTGTATGAAATGATCCACAATTATAACAATGTACCCTTTTGGGCTTTTGTGGCTGTCAAAAAGGCTTCGAGCTCTAGAATACCCCAATTTTTCCAGCTTCTTTTCACACCCTATGAGTTTCTCGAGTGTCCTATGCCGTTTGAATTATAGAATTTGAATGGCATAAAATCTCCAAAAACAAGTTAAAACATTTTAGATTTTAAACCGAATAGAGCGTGTGATAAACTCATAGGATGAAAAAAATAATGATCTTTTTCTTTTACCAATTTTGACCCTCTCCTGGACGTCTAATTAGGACGGGATTTGTCCAAAATTATACTTGTGGATGACTCCTTTAAAATCCCCTTCATGTGCAACTTAGAATTTAAAAAAAAATAAAATCAAAAAGTATGCTTCCAAATGTATGTTAGATTGAAGATTATTGGGATTCATTTCATTAATTTACATCCATAATTTTTTGTGTTAATCATCCGCTTTCGAGGGGAAATGGACCCTAATAATCAAGAGTTCGGCCGTGAGATAAGGATGTCTAGCTAAGAATTGTTCCATCCAAAAATCAAATTCGACGAATTCGGCTGTGAGATAAGAATGTTTACAATTATCATGGTTTTCCTCCAGGGTATCAATCAAAAGGTGCTCGATCTAGCAATGGGAAATCTGTCAATTTGGCTTCTACTACAGATAAAGATTCTTCTCTTGTGTCAAGTTCATCTATGGCTTCATCTTTGAATGAGCTTCAAGGCCAGTTTCAACAGTTTTTAAACCTTTTCCAACAACAGGCCACATCTAATCAATCACCTTCAATACAATGTTTACAATTATCAGAGTTCTCTCAAACTATTCATTCTTGTTGAAGCTCGTTAACCACTTGAGCTCACTTGTTTAGTTTACATCCATCATTTTAAATTGTTGTAAATAAACAAATTGCATCATAAGGTGTATATCATAAATTTTTAGTTATTACTAGTACGTTCCTGTCCAAAAAAAGTTATTACTAGTACTTGTTAATTTAGAGCCACTGAGTTGGTGTTATATGTTTACTAACTTGCACCCAGGTCGGTCTAAATTAAAAATGTTATACCTTAAATGTATTTAACAAATGGTGTTATATGGTTACTAGCCTGTTTGTTATGCTGATAATAATAACTACTATTTATTTTTATTTTTATTTTTAAATAATATCATCATTCATCACTTTAAGTTTTTAAATTTCAAAAGGTTATAACCTCAAATAAAAAAATTAAATTGCTCAAATGATGCTTCATTGGTTGCAATGATTTTGGGTGTGGAGTTTAATTTGAAGGAGACATAACTTTGAAAAATAAGTATTTATATTTTTATCAAAAAAAGAGATAATAGTCACTTTGATCCCTGAATGTGTAATGTGTAATCATAATAGTCTCTCAATGTAGCAAAGTTCTAAAATAGTCTTTAATTGTGTACTCTGTTACTCAAAATAGTCTCTGGCGCTAAAATAATCTATGAATGCGTACAATAAAATTTTTCATATAAGAACTAAAATGCCAATAAGTAAGTACTTATAAAACTAATATATCAATACGTAAGTATATTGAAGAACTAATATGACAATATTAATGAAGCATTTTAACATCAGAGACTATTTTTTTGTAAAAGAAAAAAACATCACTATTTTAACTAACAATTGTACAATTAGAAACTATTTTAAAATTTTAACACATAAATATTGTGACTACTCATTACACATTCAAGGACTAAAGTAACTATTATCCATTAAAAAAAACAGAGAAAAATAATTGGGATATGGATATGTATATTCAAAACAATGAAATAACTTTATAATAAGAATATCTTGTTTAAATATCCAAGTTTTTGGAACACTATAGATTAAGGTGGTCCATATTAGATCTTGCGGTAAAACATGTCTATAAAGAAAACAAAAATCAACAGAAGTACTATACAGGCCACTTGGGCACAAGATAACAAGATATGTCATTCTACAACCTAATCAATGACCACAAAAATACAAGGAACAACAAAATCTTTCTGCTTCAGGTTTTATTATTACTGTCTGAAAGTATCTGGTGCTATAGTATATATGAGTATCCATGTTCAATCCTTCAAATCCAGTTAAGATTTTTTAAATATTCTCATACATTATATTTTCTAGTTCTAGCTAACTAGGTATATTATTATTTTTTTCATAAAGTTTTGACCCTCTACTTTGTCTCCCTTGGTCACTTGTGCTAGCATAATATGTCACTATATAATTATTTTGAGTTAATATAGGTTTACCCTATAATATTAGCGATTTTCAGTTTATCCTTTGTAAAAAAAATTGTTTAGATTTCAGCTTTGTAATTTGAAGGTTCTTTGGTTTTTCATCTTCATGAATTTTAACTGTACAAAATCGATGATATGGCAGGAGTAAACCGAAATTCTCAAATTACAGGTGGAGAAAGTACCTTAAATTTTGTAATTTGATGTCATGAAAATCCAAAACCAAAAAATCTTCAAATTACAGAGTTGGAATTTAAACAAATTTTTTTTACATGAAGGTAAACCAGAAATCGTTAATATTACAAGGGATAAACGTGCATTAACCCTATTTTTTTTTTGTTACAAATGTAACTATATAATTTAAATTTACATATAATATACATTTGCCGGAGTCAGATATTATAATTTGGGACCATCATATATTAATTCATTCAAATGTGTAGTATGTAGAGTCTATGCACAAGCTGCCACTTGGCAAAACTGCATGTCACATTTAAACCTACTCATTTTTCCTTAAAAATTCAATTCAAATTCAAATTGTATAGATAGTGACTGAAAGAGATGTTGAAAGCATTTGGCTTGGTTATGTTGTTATTTAGTAGAAGACTAATGTGACAAGGGAAAAGGGTTGGTGACCTATAACTAGTTATATATCGTGGCCAATCTATAAGCCAAAATTTATTAATCATTTTGGTCACAATGGTATTTAAGATCAATTTCTTCTTTTATGTTTTCCCTCTATTTGCTTGACCACTAGAAGAAAAAGACATAACTTGAACTTTTGAATTAGATTATAATGAGTTGATAAGGAAAAGTTAACTGTCTAAAGCATATAAAAGAACTAAGTTATAATGGGCCAACTAATTACATGCCAATTTTTGTATTAATTAGTTGCAATTACACCAAACTTATTACTATAGTTGCAATTTTTTCCTTTATAAAGCAATATTTGTTCATGAGGCGGGACATTCAAAAGATTTCTTAGAATATTGTTGTGACATAAGATAGTTTGAATTATTCTTTATAGTGACCAATCTGTAATTTCATGTAGATAATATATGATGTGTTTTTTTTTATATAATCTCATCTTAGGGATTATGTTATTTTGAAATTTTAATAATTTTCACATTGTTTTATAATGATATTGTCTTAAATGATGAGAACCCTAGTTATTGATCACATTGATGAAAGGTGTTTAAAAGTTGTTTTAAAATTGTTGTAGAAATATCATTTCTCTTTGTAGATTGTCTAACATATTAAAGAGTTTAGGTCGAGGAAGAAACACAAACCAACGAGTGTTCGCTACCCGTCTCACTTTCTTTACATTTCAAGATTTCCTCTGGGACTTTTAGCCATGAATCTAGGTATTCATAATATTTTGATAAATCAACAAATTGTAGATCTAGTTATATGCAGGCTCATGTTTATTTGGCTTCCACTGATCTAAAGTAAGATTATAGTGTTAATATATTGTTCAAGCATGTCTTTAATTGATTAATTATGAATTAATTCCAAAAAATATGTTGTTAATAAAATTTATATTTTTTTCAAATTTTATTATTATTTTGAGTTATAGATATCCTATTATTATCCTTCAAAAAGATATCCTATTATTATGTGTCTTAAGGTATAATGAACTTTTGATATTTGTTTCAACATAATTTGCTATTTTACTTTTGATGTTAATTAAATACAGGACAGAAGCTACATTAAGTAGGAATCAAACTTGATACACACTACAATCAACAATTTAGACTAGACCCAAGTGATACACTCTTTTATTATATCTATATTTGGATTGATCACTTTTGCAAGAGACAAAATTATGAAATTATAAAATTAAGTTTGACACATTAATTTGTGTGTGTCAAATAAAATTGCATTTGTCTTCAAAGTTTATTTTAATTGAAGATGAATTTGGTAGCTTAATTTAATTTGCTTCTTCTAAACATTATTTTTAGCTTCCAATATACTGAAAAAAGCTTAATTTTGCTTCAAAAATGAAAGTTGATTCTAATTGAAAATAACTAATGTAATCAATCATTAATTATTATATATTAAATCACTTTTAACCTAAAGATAATTCATGTACAACTAAAAAATCAATTTTCTATACTGCATAACTAAACTAAAATGATGCTTAATTAATTGGGTTGATTTATTCAAATGCTACATAGACTATAGTGTACTATACGTAGCATGATCTTGTACAATATATATGTGGGGTAGATTTTGTAAGCTACATATATCCCATATTCAAGAGTGTTACTGCATAGGGTATAGTAACTATAGTTGAAGTCTAAATTGTACTCTTTTTCAAATTTGAAATATAAATATTGACTTCAATTCAAATTAACAACCAAACATGGAAAAAAAACTAGTGAGATTCAGTTAGATTATTTATTATAGACACCAATCGCAGTGCTCTGCAACAAGAGTCCTGTGACTGCATTTAAAAAAATAACCTCATTTGAATAATTTGGTGCTTGTTGTATCTTAGTACTAACTGACACATGTATAATACAAATAAAGAGTTAAAAAAATTAACTTGGAATTGATTGTAGATAGTGACTTTATGGAAACAAAAATTGGTGGTATAAACAGTTATTTGGACTTATATTTTAATTTTAGTTACAACCAACCAAGTTTTTTTTTGGCTTTTGAGGCATATAAAGATAAAGGGAAAATATGGATTTGAGTTGTATAAAGCAAAAGGGAAAAAAAGTTGCAACAAACTTTCAGTTGAGTCACATTAAACCATAAAAGAATATGACACCTATAATAAAGTGTGTATTTGGGTGAATATTCACCAAATATATTCTTCAATGAATTTGAATAAGATTAGGTTTAAAATTCAATGCATTAAACCATTTACACACAATCATTTTTTTTTTAAGGATTACACACAATCACTTGATTGGCAAAACTTAATTTTGAATATTACAAATGTGTTGAGTCATAAGGGGAGCTCAGGGGACCGTTTACATCGAGGTTAGAACAACCACACTAGCAAGAGAGACACCACACTCTTACCCAAAACCTTAAGGTTATGGGTTTATGGGTTCTCTTAGTTATAAGGTGTTCAACATTTACTTTTTTATCTGATGTGGGACATATAACTCACACTAGTACACAATAACAAAATGGATATTCCAAACATAGTATAGAGACTAAATTTTCAAATAAAGTTAATACTTTTGCCAAAACAAGTTTAAATAAAATGAAAACCTAACGTCAAAAAATAAGAAATGGAAACCTAAATATAAGACAGCATTCTCTCTCTAATTTTTTTTCTTTCCCAATTTAGGTTTTGTATAGAGATAACTTTATTTGAATCATTCACGAATACTAAATGTTGACACATCTCTCAACCAAAATGTGAACTTTATTTCTTCATAGCATGGGAGTTTTTTTTTTTTTTTAAAGAAGTTAAATTAACCCACCTAAATTGATACTGGAGAGAATCAAACCTGTGACATCGGAGAGAATCAAACATGAGACTTCAAAGAGGCGCACACTCTCAGGTTTTAAATCAATACCACCAGGCAAACTCAAGTGGGTTGAAAATTTAGAATTTTATTTTTAATTTCTTACAGGGTAAAAAAGTTTTAGCTTACGATATTAAAAAAATAAGCTTAGTTAAGCTTCAACTGAAATTTAATACTTTAAAATATTTAAATATACTTTTGGTTTCCAAGTTTCAACATAAGTTTGTAATAAACCATAAGTTTCAACATAAGTATATTTATTTAGCTCAAAGATCCATTTCATAGCTGATAGTAAACCATAAGTTTCACCTTCCTTAACCAATAACAAATGAAAAAAGAGATTATTCTAGCTCGGGACGATATTCTCATTATGACGTTCTAAACACATACATGTATCCACTCTATTAATCATAAGAGAAACATCAACATTACACTTTAACTTACTTACCATTGATGGAAACCACCTAAACTTACTAATATGTGGTTTCTGTCAATGAACCATGACTGCCTATGTCAATGAAGTTATTAACTAAATGATCAAACTCAAATGGTTAATGAAATTTATTTAACAAATGATTGATCAAATTTCCATGAAAAAATAAAATATGATCTCTTATCATTCAAATTTTATTTAAACTTTTCATATGTTTCTCTCTTGTTTTGAATGGTAAAAAAATCACATTTTATTCGTCCATACGGAAAGAATATCTATTTCCATGATGATGTTTTTTTTAACAATCCGTGAATAATATATTTTTTGACAAGAATCCGTGAAATAATGTATTAGTGATTTTATTTCTCTTCGGTGAACCAAAAGCATAATGTCCCGTCAAGGCATTGTGAAAGCAAACAAGAACAATTTTTAAACAATTTCAATAGTTTACACAAACGTGTCATATATTTTTCAACAAAAAATCTGTCGGTGGATTTGTATTTCATTCAAATAGAAACATTAAATTTAAAACATCAATTGAGTATAGACATTTTTCAACCCCCATTTGTTACTATAACTATTTTTTCTTTGTTCAATTATTATAACATGTGAGGGTCACACATTTTAATAGTGAAGAGTGTACGAGTCTAGAATTCAAACCTCAGTCATGCATAAAATTGTTCTTACTTATAGAATCAAATACTAGAACTATTAATCCCTTCAAAAAGTGCTAGAACTATTAATTAATCGCTTCATTTCCATATCTTCGGTAAGAAAAATATTTACCTTAACCATGATAAAATTTCAATTCCAAATATTTACGTCTTTATCAACAAAAAAAGAATTATAGGTCTTGTCATGAGTCATCACCAATATGCTTGTGTAGGGAGCAACAATATGTCACACCCCGCATTTCTTTTTGTCAAGCACTCAAGATACATGACAAAGAATTATAAAACCTTTACATGACAAAGAATTATAAAACCTTTGACTGACATAAAATAAAGGCATGAATGATTCCTTTCATTCCATTTAATAATCATACAAACATCTATATTAAAAACATATTTATCCAAATTACCTATGCTAGAGTTTAGCATGCCCCGGGTGGGTATACTATTATCAATTATGAACCAGTCGTGTATGTCAACAATTAACCAATTATTTAGTCATAATTACTCCCCTAAAATAAAGTCACATTGCTGATTCCCAAGCATTCTAAATTCTATATTCAAAAGTCAAAAGACTAAAAGAGTAACTGCATTGTCCTTGCTCACTCTCACTCTCGCCCTTCGTTATTTAAATGTGTGTTATTTGAAACACTGTTTGAATAACAATTTATGGGACAATCATAGATACAAAGAAAAGTAGGTATTTGTAAAAAAGTTAAGGAAATATAGAGATAAAGTAAAAACATAATGTAAGTATTAGAGATAAAGATCTCATAAAAATTGTAATAAAATAGTTGTATAAATATCATTTATTCTTCATTTATCCTCATCAATAAGTAAAACAATAAGTTCCCTAACAAAAAGTAAAACAATAAGTAAAAAAGAGATTCTCTAAACGTAAATGGGAGTCGTTGTAGCAAAAAAATTATCCACGTCAAAGATTGGACACCATTTGGGATGACATTGTAATGTCAATATTATGTGATCGGACAACTACAATCTAACAAATAGTTTTCTTCTCTCTTTAATATATATTTTTTTGTTTTTGTTATTTTTTTAAATAAAGGATGACACTCGACACATTATGGTTGACCAATATCAGACATTCATACCACAATGTCACCCAAACTTTGTCCTCAAAGATTAAGGTGGTTGGTAATTGAAAATTAGCATGCAATTGATTTGTATAGCAGTGCTCTAAGTAAAATTAATCTAGGAGTTAGATGAAAATAGGGTGTTGGGCACCATATTGATTTTCATGTAAATATTTTGACATCAAAATTCAACTTAGTATGTCGGACACCGTATTTTGACATCAATAGATTAATTCAACTATTGAATTTCATTACGAAATATGAGTGACTTTGTAAAATTTACTTGCATTATACCTAAATTTATTATTTATATCTTCTAATGTCTCTCCCGTATTAACTTTAAGATTAATCTAATCAAGATATAACATTCCCAATTGTTCATTAAATAAAAAATATTCTCAATCGTTAGGTTAGTCTTACGACTCAAGTTATGTGATAAATGGTGTAGATGCTCAAGGAAATGTCTTCTTTTTTTTATGGGTTGGATTGTTCGTCAACAACAATGACTAAACATTATCCCACTAAATAAAGTTGAATTGTTCATCACAACTTCATATTTGTTAGATAAAAAAAAAATTGCAATTGAATCTAAATATTGATTGAACATGTTGCAGAGTCAATGTGTATGTATATACATGATCCAAATCCTAACTCCTACTTCCTCCATTCCAAATCTTTATACAAGTAGTTTAAGGCTTTTGCGAATATATTAAATTTTTTAGGCAAATCTCACACATATTAAATGTAGAGAAGGAGACATATTACGGATTCAAAATCATGTCTCGACATACCAAATATTTATACAACATTTATGATATGTCTTTACTTACATAATTATATTTATCATGAATTATTATTATATGAAGTCTTTTTTTTTTTGAAGGAATTATTATATGAAGTCTTATTTTTCAATGTAAAAAGTATAAGCATTTTATTACAACTAGCCTCGTAAAAACAAATCATCTTAAATTCTTTTTTTAAAAAAAAATCATCATAAATTCTATTAAATGTATAATTCAAGGAGAAAAAAAACCATTTTAATTTTTTTTAAACTTCCATTATGTTACTTAAAACCACCAAAATTTTGGAGAGGAGGAAATAACTTCATTAATTAACGTAGTAGTGTTAAAAACATACTCTTCACATTTACAATCATTATTATAAACAAAGAGAAATACTAACTTATGTCCTAAGGACACAAGATAAGAAATCAAAAGTAGAAATAAAATCTTAAAATAGTGACCAGATGGTGTGTTTGAACACATTGTCTTCTATTGGTTAAAATTTATATGAATCAATCAAATTTTGTTGATCGAATATAAATTTGATAAAAACCCATATGAATTTTAATTAACGAAATAGAGTATGTTGAAATTTACATCAGAGATGAGTTTCTAACATTACTCTAGTTTATAATCCTGTACTTTTTTCCCCTGTGAATCAGTCATTTTTACGTACAACCACAAAAACTAATCTTTAAGCCGAATAAAACTCTAAAGTATCAAAAGCTTTCATCAAAAGATTTAACACGGTTATATTTACATGATTGATTAAACTCAAATAGATGATTTAATATGTGATCCAAAATAACAAGAGAACACCCTATTAAGTTAATTAATTTAAATTTGTCAAAAAAGTTAATTAATTTAAAAATACAATGAATTGATAACTTTGATGAAAGAAGAAAGAAAGTTCCAAATATATTTACGTACAACCACAAAAACTAATCTTTAAGCCGAATAATCTGGTAAAGTGTCAAAAGCTTTCATCAAAAGATTTAACACTGTTATATTTACATCATTGATTAAAATTAAAGAGATGATTTATTAAGTGATCCAAAATTACAAGAAAACACCCTTTTAAGTTAATTAATTTAAAAGTACAATAAGTTGATAACTTTGATGAAAGAAGAAAGAAAGTTCCAAATATATTTACAAAAACTAATCTTCAAGCCAAATCTCTAAAGTGTCAAAAGCTTTCATCAAAAGATTTAAGGTTAAATATGTTTTTGGTATAAATACACCAACTTTTCATTTTAGTCCCTCTAAAATTTTCATTCAACTTTTAGTCCCCTAAAAATTTTTCATATTCACTTTTGGTCCCTATTTGAAAGTAAACTCATATGTAGAATTCATATTTTTGAATAAAATTTTGCAGAAAAACTCATAATATTGTAATAATCCCTCCCCAAAAAAATTAAAATTATTTAACAAAACATGAATTTAATATGAATTTTTATATTTTTGAGGGTTAAAAATTCATATTTAATTTATGTTTTGTTAAAAAATTCTATTTTTTTTTAAAAAATATTTCTACAATATTCTACACATTTCTGAAAAATTTCATTAAAAAAAATCTAAAATTAACATACAAATAGGGATCAAAAGTAGTGATTGAAAATTTTATAAGGACTAAAAGTTGAAGGAAAATTTTAAAGGGACTAAAAGGAAAAGTTGATATATGTTTTTGGTCCCTATAAATATACCAATTTTTCGTTTTAGTCCCTCTAAAATTTTCCTTTAACTTTTAGTTCCTCTAAAATTTTCAATCATTATTTTTTGTCCTTCCTTTAAAGTAAACTCCAGTGTAGAATTTATATTTTTAAATAAAATTTTGCAAGAAAATATATAATATTATAAGGATTTCTCCCAAAAAAATTTAGAATTTTTTACCAAAATATGAATTAAATATAAATTTTTATATTTTTTGCGGTAAAAAATTCATATTTAATTTATGTTTTGTTAAAAAATTCTAATTTTTTTTAAGTGATTTTTACAATATTCTATACATTTCTGCACAATTTTTACTTAAACATAGGGACCAAAAGCAGTGATTGAAAATTTTATAGGGACTAAAAGTTGAAGGAAAATTTTAGAAAGATTAAAACGAAAAGTTGACATATTTATAGAGATCAAAAACATAATTAACACAATATTTAACACCGTTGTATTTACATCATTGATTAAACTCGAAAAGATGATTTATTATGTGATCCAAAATTACAAGAAAACAGCCATTTAAGTTAATTAATTTAAAAATACACTAAATTGATAACTTTGATGAAAGAAGAAAGAAAGTTCCAAATATATTATTTTATGCTTTCATCATCAACATCATGTGAATGAAGTTGCGTGGAGCCATTTTCCACTTTGTGTGACACTGTCCCTTCCTTCATTCACCTCACCACACACCTCTTTGTATGTTTTTTGGAACAGCTTTTGCTTCTTTATCACTCTGCAACACAACATCATTTGTACTTGGAACCAAACCCATTTTTTCCCATTTTTCACTTTCATAATCCTTCATAGATTTCATTGTCTCAACATAAATAAACATTAAACTAAACAAAAAACCAAACACCATCACTTGCTGTTTTTAAAAGCTTTGTACTTGTGTTCTACTTGTTACAAAAGTCAATGCACTTATGCACCCTCCTTTTTTTTCTACACCCCCCATTTGGATCTGAATTTCTTCTAGCTCATTCTCATTGATGAAACTTCTCAAAATATTTCTGGGTTTTCACTATTTCATCATAAAGACTAAATTTTTATGATTTTTTCATGAATTTCTCAAGTGGGTCATTTTTTTTCTTCTCATGGTTTTTTGAGGTTGGTGCTTCTGAAAAATAAAGGGTAAGTTTTGTTTCATGAAAACTATGAATTAAAGCTTCTTTTTATGTGATTTTTGGATTTTACCATTTTTTAGTGTGTTTTTGGTTTCATCAATTTTAAGAAAGTGTAACAAAAAGTGTATATTTTTGTTATGTGCAAAAGAATTTTTTTATAAAGAATCACACAAAAAAAAAATCAGTTTTTGATGAATATTAGGACTATATGAGATTAAAGTTTGAGTTTTTAGCATCATTTGTATATGTTAGAGAATTACTTGCAGATCTCTTATTCTTTCTTTGCATGCTGCTTCAAGAATCTAATTGGAAACATAATCAAATTGTTAATGATTTATACTTTTTTATAAGAAAATTTGAGTGCTAATGATTTACACTTTTTGTTTGTTTCTTTCTAGGTGGGATTATTGTGTTGTTTTGATAGAGACTGATTAATATAATGGTTTTTGTTTCAGTGGGACAGACATGTATTATTTTTTGTCTAATGCAGACAAATTGTAAGATCCAAGAGGACAAGATCATGTAAGTATTCTATTTTCTCTAAGTGATTTTAAATTTGTAATAACAATTATTGTTTTGTTTTTATTTTGTTATAATTGTATTTTTAGTTCCTAAGTTATTTTATGAAATTTCTGTGACAGAATATTTCTAAGGACTTAGTCATGTATAAACCGTTTGTGACATGTGATGATCCAAAAGGAGTTGTTGAGTGTGGAAGTATAAGGAGATATAGGTCAAATTCTCACAAAATGAAGGATAAGACAAAGAGCCGAAAGCCGGCCGAAAATTTAGAGACAAATAAACAAGACAAAGAAGAGAAGGTATCAAAAGGTTCGACAGAAAGAGATTTTGATCCATCTTCTTTGCAGCTTGTGGAGGTATCTAGAGGTGCTGCAAAGTTGAATAACATGATTGAGTCGTGGTCTAGAGGTGTGAGGTACGATGGAAAATCCGATGATATTGCAAAGGATTTGTTAAAAGGTGCTCTTGATTTGCAAGAATCTCTAGAGATGCTTCGACAAGTGCAAGAAGCTTCAAATAGTATGGGTCGATCGAAGAGAAGGCAAGAGGAGAAACATGAAAGAAGTAAAATTGATTCAAATGTGAATGATGGAAATAGATCAACACATTCTAATCAATTTTTTGAACACAATTCAGCTTATGGTTCTTCAAGTAGTTGTAGAGAGGAACTTAAGAAAGTGATTAAGGAGAGTTTGGTTCGACAAAATCTATTCCAAAGCACAAGCACTTCTGAAGGATTGGATTCAGCTTCAGCAGCATTCCCTTCTACAAGCTCAAGTCAATCTTCTGTTGTTTGGTATGACAAACTTTCGGATTCTTCGTGTTCACCGACTTTTTCAAGGAAGGAAAAAAGTACCAATCTTGTTGCAAGGTTGATGGGATTAGAACAATCCCCTTCAAGAACATTTCCATCTGTCATGCAAAAACAGTCGGAGAATCAAAGGATTGTGAATCAGAAGAGACCTGTGTTCGAGATTGACACACCGAAGGTAAGAAAGCATAGTTCAATATTTGAGAATCCAGAAAGAGAGAAGACACTAAGGGAAATTCTTGAAACTACTCATTTCAATGGACTGTTAAAGAGTAGTCCTATTAGAGAGCACAAGCTTCATAATCATGTCAATCATTCCAATGATCTTCATTACAACCAGTTTGATGATTTACCTCCAATTGTACTCATGAAACCTCGGCGCGCTTCGTATCAGGAATTCGTAGAAACGTACGAGCCGGTTCCTCGAGAAGAGTTTTCCTTGAGAAATCTAAAAGCAAAAGGAGTTCCTTCAAAAACCTTCAAACCAAGGGAAGGTTCAACTACCAACGTGAGAAAAGAGACGATGGAAGAAAATCTATCCAAAAGGTTTATCAAAGAGGAGAGATCGAAGCGCGTCAACGAGTTTTTGGAATATGATGTGAAAGAAATCAAGGCTGTTGAAAGCAAGAAGGTTCAAAAAGCTAGTCAAAGATCGCAGGCAAGTGAAACAGTTGATGAAAAAGCTAAGGTAAAGAACATTACAATTCTCAGAAAGCCGATACAAAAGGAGGTTTCAAAAACTAAAGTTGTGGCAAAAGCTCAAGATCAAGGCGAAATCAGGTCTAGTAGTGAAAAGTTGAGAAAGCCGCGAAGTGTGTCGAGGATTGAGAAGAATGAGATTCCATCTAGAAAGAGCACTTCTTCAAATTCAAATACTGCCATCACAAAACCAAAGACACAAAAGGTTAACAGTTCAAAGGAATCGAGAAAGAGTCAGACGAAGAAGCAAATATCTGTTGATTTGCCTGAAGCAGCTAAACCGATTGTAAGTATTATTGTCATTTTTTTTGTCTCTGGTATTTAGTAGTGTTTGAAATTTGAACTATCTTGGATAAAAGGGTTTAGGTTAGTATTCCTTCAATGAGTTTCAATACATTATTCTTGTGCCAGGAGGAAAAATTAAAGCAAGAAGAAGGAATGAGTATTGATGTTTCTTGTAAAGATGATTGTGCTGAGATTAAAATAATCACTACAGTAACAGAAGATCTCATCATGGAGGACGAAGTAGACACCTATGCAAATAAGACTAGAAGTAAGTTTTCTAAAATTGTTACTAGATCCAGTTTGGCCCTGTTTGGTTAAATAGTATGATTAAGAGTTTATAGCATAAGCGCTTATCATATAAGTTCTTATGTATATGCTATTTCTATAACAGCAAAAAATAAAATAAAGTCTAACTGGTTTGAACACTTCATGGATATACGCTGAAAATAGTCGATGAGCATGTCATAAGTTGTTTCTATAAGCTCTCATAAACAGTCTCAATAAATGTTTATGTTAGTACATAAGCTCAAATAAATCAATCCAAACATGCCCTTTTTAGAGGATTAGAAGCACGCATATCATTACACTGAATAAATTGGAAGCTTAAGTGACTCATTTCACCCTTTTGCAGATAATTGCGAAGAGGGCCAAAATTCTTTGGTTGATGATGTTCAGATGCTAAATTGTGAACATGAAAAGGATACCATCCCTGCTGAAGAAGCTTGCGACACCACCGGCGTCAGTGAAACTTGTTTCAAGCAAGACAAAGATATTGCTGACACAACCAATATCAGTGAAACTGATTTCAAGCCAGACAAAGACACTTCTGAGCTGAAATATTTGCTTCTAACCAGCAAATCATTTATTGACCATGCAGATGAGTTTCTCAATCTTGATATTGATTATCCTAAGATCCTACCAAAGATTGAAACTAATGGAATAGCCAATACAAGACTCTATTTGGATTGCGCGAATGAACTCGCCGAGAGAAAAAGCCTTCAAGAGTCATCACAATTAGTTCACCCCTTATTGCTAACTTGTGTAGGGAATTCAAGATTGCAAATCTCTTTGAGCAGTTTGATTGAAGAAGTCAACAATGCAATTGAGAATTTGACATCTTACAGTGAAAATTCTGAGACTAAACTTATTTTGGATAATATTTGTGCAATGTTGGAGAGAGATATGAAGTGCAACAATAGATTGATAAATGGAATGTGGAACTGTGGTTGGAGGCATGGATTTTCTTGTGATGAAGCTGAACAAGCTGTTAATGAAGTAGAAAACATGATTTTAGGTGGATTAATTGAGGAGATTATTGTAAATTTATGATTATATATTTTGAGACATTTTGGATATACAGCCCTTAGTTATGGATTTGTGTTGTGTGCGGAAACTGCACGCAATCAGACACATCTAAACAGTCTAATCAGACAGTGCAGATTTGAAGATCGGTATTTAAGATTTTTAAAAACATTGTATTGAAATCTAGTCCTTCTGATCTTGATCGAATGGTCCTGATGTGGCTGACTACGTGCAGACCGCACTAAGGTTCAATCCCTTAGATATCAGCATCTTCACCTTGTATATAATAAGGACTAAGAAATTGACCACAGGAAGGATGGAAGAGTTGAACAAGTTGGCTGCAGAAGTTGCATAATTTTTCTATGACAAAGTTTTTCATTCTAGAATACTAGCATTCCTTTAACCTTTGTAATCTAATTTGAAGAAACTGAAGATGTGTCAAAGAGATAATCATAGGTAATATACCATTTATAATTTCATTAAATATTAAATAAGAAAAATATTATTACAAAAAAAATTGTAGGAACTATTAATCTTAACATGAATGTATGACTGACAATTTCATTAACTATTTATCAAAGATCATATGCATTAACATAAAATAACATGATAAAACATCTTATTTTTTTATACAAAAATTGCATGTATTTAGAAGTTTATAGTTGGAATATAACAAAGTTCATTTTTTATGTCAATAAATCAAGACAATATGTATAATGCCTACTCTTTCTCCATGCTTAAACTTTAGTACATTTCTTGAGTACACTTGTGGAGAGTGTTAATGCTGTCATTATAAATTGTGTTTGCTAGGATGAAGATCACATAATTTGTTAAGATGGAGAGTGTTAATTCAACATATCTTGTTAGATACTTGACCCTTTAACCAATTTGGTAAGATATCGTTCTCTGATTTGTGCACATAAAAAAAACGACATAAAAAAGTATAATCTAAAAAAGTAAAAGTGTACACAAAAGTTCCAATCACACACAAAAAGAGATTAAATTAAATGAATTAAATAGAAACCACATTTTGTTATGGCTTGATTAATACACATTGAGATTGAAGAATATATAATCTAAAAGCTCCAATTGATGAAAAGCAGAGAATGGACACCCTAATTTCCTCCAACTCTTCCATATTGCAAACCACAAATATAGTTTGTCAATCAATGATCATACATTGAACTTCAGGTCAAAGAGAACATTCCACAGGAAAAATCAAGAGGAGGCTCCCTTATATATGAGAAAATTAAGGGTCTCAAGAGAAAAATATATAAAGGTCCCTGGTGTATGGCTAAAAAAGCACCCAAAATTGGAACCTACTACACATTGCCACCCACTTCCATGATTCTTATCAAACTCCTGAAAAACCAAACACAGCCTTATTTAGTTATTAATTGGAAAACAAACCAAACTTCAAACTCATAAAATAAATCAACATTAAAAACCATAGTCAAATGTTAGAATAATAATTTACCTCCTACCCCCCAAAAACCATGAATTCCCCTAATTACCCTTCATCACATTAAATAAAAAAATAATGTTTAAAAACAACATTTAATGACTTCCGAGAAACTCGAACTCAACTTCTTGATATTAAAAATAGGTTTCGACAAACTCAAGACCGTGTTTTCGAATATTGAAATTCAACTTCTTCGAAATAGAAACATGTTTTAGCAAAGTTGAATTTGAGCTGGTCAGAATAAAAATAGGTTCCGATGAACTCAATTTTTCAATTTATCGAAACACGATTGTGTTTCAGCATAGTTGTATTCGAGTTTGGTGGAATCTCTCGAATAAGAGTGTTTTGTTTCTTAAAAATATAGGGATAAATTTGGATTTAAAAGATTGGTGGAATAAGACTCAAATTTTAAGGGTATAGAATAAAATTTTCAAAGTTTTTAAAGTAATGTACCTTCTTGATATAACCAGCAATTGATCTACAATCACAAACATCATAGAGATCAAGAGCTTGAGAAGCATATGACATGGCTTGAATTTGCATCTTCAAAGGCATATCTGTTTCTTCCACTACACCTTTTCCTTCCAACATCTTGAGTTGCTTTCTTTGAAAATCCACAAATGATAAATGATTCTAAATTCTCTCTCTATTGTTATAGTTAAGTATATATACAAAAAAAAAATGTAGCTTATCATTCAACAATGATACACATTTAGTCCATTTTGAATTGAATGAGTGGTTAAGGAATTTGGCAGCTAATGGAAAGTAGCACGTAACCCGAATTTTTTGATACGGATATAGAATAAGCAAGTTTATCTAAAGTTTTCTAATTAATTAATACTAATTTTTTTGCTAATGTATGAAAAGATTATTCCAAGTTTTTTTTTTCTTCTTCAAAGTGGAGCATGGTCTTATTTTGACCAGTGGAGAAAGGATTATGGTATCATTGGAAATTTATATATCTTGAATCATTATTAAATCGTGCTTCATTGAGAATTTTATTAAGAGCTTAAGTTTCAACTTATAGACAAAAGAATTGACCGGTGGTTGGAGGCTTAGAGCAGCCAAATATTGATGTTACTTTTTCTTATCTTAGTACAACTGTGAATGTGAATTTGGATAGTACTCGAGTTCGATTACAACGTGAAATTATTTGTGGTCGTGTTTTACTTAGAGGGTGACAATGTGTCAACCTGTCATATTTTGATCGGTTGATTTATCATTTTGTCTAAAGTGGAACGAGCAAATTAGATAGATGGTTTCTCGTTGTTTAGTTTCTAGTGGGTTAAGCAGAACGAATCAACTTGAACGATATGGTCTAAAGCCTCAACTTATACACTTATCCAATTTTGTTATTCTTGGTTTTACTTGTCTTGAATAAACTTCGGATTGATTAAGATATCTTTATATTAAAAATCAGAAAATTTAATTAGAATAAATAAATATTTTTTAACATGTACAATAAATTAAAACTATGATTTTCTTTCCAAGCCAACTAACAATTGAACCTTTTTTTGAACCTATGATAACCGTGAACCAACATTGGTTTTGTTTGTTAAAATATTAAAGCACCTAGCTGATTAAGAAAAGAAAATGAACTCAAATGTTAAACATCAAACATCACAATAAAATTTTGAAAAAGTATATATAATAAGGGTAAAAGCCATCTCAATTTGTTAAGAAAAATGTAGTATTCTGTCTAAGAATAATAATTGGAGTTGGAGACCAAAAATCCGACTTTATAAATACAAATAAAAGTTCCATTAAAATATAGTCATGAATCAATATTTGATTCTCTGATCCCTTCACGAGGACATGTCACATGGTATAGAATTATTATTTGAAAAAAAAAAAAGTTGGTTGGTTGCTTGATCAATCAGTATAGAATAATGTATCATTAACAAATAAGATCGACTCTAACAGAAAGAATTAAACCTTGACAATATGACAATTTAACACTACTTGAGTTTTGGTTGAAGGAGATATATGTATTAAGTGTCCACATTTCCTCAATAACATGCCAACTAATAGGATTACCTTCAAAGGAAAATTTAATGTCTTCTGAGTTCTTAAGTACCAACCAAGGAAAAACTATAAACGAAATGTCTACGGTTTATGTTAAATTTTTCATATAAAATCAGATTAAATAAATAAGTTTTTAGTTTCTTCTCTAATTTTTTTTAGTTTTTATAAATATGTCATTTTTCGTTATTTGTCGCTTTTTAAAAAAAATAAATTAAACAACGATCTTTCAAATATTTTCCATCAGCATTTTTTTGTTGTATTTGTACATTTTCGAATAATTTTTTGCAAGCATGTTATTAATGTATTATAAGAATCTCAGCAACAAAAAATCTATTTTTAATGGTAATTATAAATTCATTAGGAAAAAATCATACTTAAAAATCTCTAAATAGTTTAATCAAACATTTTTGAAGTAAAAAAAAAAAGAACTATTTCTTTTTCCACTCTATGAATTTCTCACGCGTCGCGCCCTACAGTTCGAATTTTAGAATTTGAACTGTATAAAAACCTCATTAAACCTTCAAAAACATGTTGAAATATTTCGGATTTTAGAATCCGAATAGGTGTGCAAGAAGTTCATAGGGTGGAAAAAGTAAGAATTATGCTCTTCTCCCAACAAAATTCACTCGCGCCCAGTTGAACTTCCCAATATACCCTTGCGTGAGTTAAGTCACGCACCACTGGCCTAAGCGCAAGTTAACTCACGCAGGTTTGTCGGTAGTCTGAGCTCAAGAACACACGTTTTTTGAACGGTGGTCAGGTTTTCAACCTTCAATCTACACGTTTTACCAAGTTTACACATTTTTTTACGACATTTATGGTAGTTATAACCTATACTACCATTCCCACCTATAAATACCCCTCCATACTTTCCTATTTCCTCACACCATATCACTCCCTCTCCCTCCTCACTCTCTCCCTCTATTTCTCCTTCTTTTTTTTCAATAGTTTCTAGTCTCTTTTTACCCCTTTGAGGTATAAAGTGGTCAGTTTTAAGGTAAATGGTGAGTAGCCGGCTTGGGGAAGTGATCAACCCTTGAGATAAAATTAAATTTGCTTATTTTTACCCCAGAAACTTTTTACCGTAGGTAAAAAGAATCTTTTTGGGGTATAAAAAGAACCAGATTTAGATTTAGCCCAAGGATTGATGATGTATTTTCCCCAAGAAGGCTGCTCACTATTCCCAAGGCTGATCACTTTTCACTCCAAGAGGGTAAAAAGAACTTTTTACCCGAAGAGTGTAAAAAGAAAATGAGTAGATTTAGTGAATTCGAATAAATGTATCAATTATTGTATGAATTCTATTAATAAAATGAGATGTTGTTATATGTATTAATTTTTTTCATTTATTTTTATTTATATTTGCTTTTATTTTCTGATTTTGTATTTAATGAATAAATCCGAATAAATGTTAATTTAGTTCATTTCTTTTTATTTATATTTGTATTTATTTAATGAATAAATTCGAATAAATTCGAATAAATATTTATTTTAAGTGAATAAGTAAATAATTTAGAATAACGTAAATAAATTAATTTGAATAAAGTTAATAAATTAGAATAAAGTAAATAAATAAATTTAAAAAATAATTAAATTAGAATAAAGTGAACAAATAAATTAACTCACACCGCCTGACTTAAGTAGCACAAATTTGTACACTTACGTTAGTTAACTAACGCATGAGTATTTTAGGTATTTCAGTTGGGCGCGAGCAAAACTTGCTGGAAGAAGAGTAGAATTCGAAAAGTAATTGCAAAAAAATACAGATTTCTACTCTTCTCCCAGCACATTTTGCTCGCACCCAACTAAAATACCTAAACTACCCCTGCATTAGTTATTTAATGCATGTGTAAAAATTTGCGCAAATTAAGTCATGCAGAGTGACTAACTCACTCCTTTTTAATTTATTTACTATATTCAAATTATTTTATTTACTTTATTCTAATTTATTTGTTCACTTTATTCTAATTTATTTATTTTCTAAATTATTTGTTCACTTTATTCTAATTTAATTATTTTCTAATTTATTTATTTACTTTATTCAGATTAAGTCATTTACGTTATTCTAAATTATTTATTCGTTCTATTCTAATTTATTTATGCACTTAAAATAAATATTTATTCAAATTTATTCATTAAATAAACACAAATATAAATATAAAAAAATGAACTAAATTAATATTTATTCGGATTTATTCATTAAATACAAAATCAGAAAATAAAACAAATATAAATAAAAAGAAATGAACAAAATTAATACATATAAGAACATCTCATTTTATTAATAGAATTTATACAATATTTGATACATTTATTCAAATTCACTAAATCTACTTATTTTACTTTTTATCCTCTTGGGGTAAATAATGATCAGCCTTGGGGTAAATAATGAGCAGCCTTCTTGGGAAAATAGATCATCAACCATTGAGTTAAATCTAAATCTGGTTCTTTTTATACCCCAAGAAGATTCTTTTTATCCACGATAAAAAAGGTTTTAGGGTAAAAAGAAGCAAATTTAATTCTATCCCAAGGGTTGATCATTTCCCCCAAGTTGGCTACCCACCATTTACCTCAAAACTGACCACCGTTTACCGCAAGTGGCTAGAGAAAGAAGAGAAATAGAGGGAGAGAGTGAGGAGGGAGAGAAAGTGATATGGTGTGAGGAAATAGGGAAGTATGAAGGTGTATTTATAAGTGGGAATGGTAGTTTAGGTTATAACAACCATAAATGTGATCAAAAAAAGTGTAAATTGAATGTTGAAAACTGACCAAGTCCAAAGCACGTGTGTTCTTCAGTTCTGATCACTGGTCAACATGCGTGAGTTAACTCGCGCCCAGGTCGATGGTGCGTGACTTAAGTCACGCAGAACTTATAAGGTGCGTGAGTTAAGTGACACAATATAACTTAACTCACATAAATGTTTAATTGAAAATTATGCTGGGCGCGAGCAAAATGCGCTGGGAGAAGAGTAGAAATAATAATTAAAACTTATACGAATACGAAGCCCACATTTGAGTCTTTTGGGCCAAACTCAACCCGGTTACTATACTCTTGAAATCCATTCGCATTGGTTAATTCGCGGCGCACCCTATGAACATTCTAGACAAAACCCTAAACTCAAATCTATAAAACCTAACCCTCACCCTCACAATTTCAATCCACTCAGCTACGAAATTCGTCTTTTCTTATGGTGATTTATTTGAATGAGTCTTACTTCGAAACCAATCATCCACCATATTCTTCAATTACCATCTTAGGTTTTCCAATTCCTCTTTTTAAGATTTCGATTTTACCTTTACAGTTTATTTTCAGCTTCTGTGTTTATTATTTGTTCATTTTGTTTCAAACATTTTTTTTCTTCAACTGAAACATGAATTGGACATTGATGAATACTGTGATAGGTCTCGTTCGTCGTAATGGTAAATCTTTACCTTGCCGACCATTCTGTTATATCACCACCCATATTCTGAGTCCTTTAATCAATCATTTTTATTTCAATCTTGTTGATTTTTTCATTGTTGGTATTTTTAGTTGATTAGTTTTGATTTGATTGAAGTTTAAATATTTTGGCCAATGATTAAAATATTTTTATAGACAAGCATATGTCTGAAGTTTAACATGTAGACTAATCTAATCTTCTCAATGAGGCCAAATATATTACAATTTTTCACTTATTTTGTTGACTGTTGTAACAATGGTCCACTTTGTTTCTTAAATCTCATCATTTAAGAAAAATTAAAAATTTGTCAATGTTGTGTACTTCCTAGGTTTTGATTAAATTTGGTTAATGTGTCTATGATGATATCTTGAAGGCTTGTTTCTCAAAACATTCGCAGTGGCCGCCCAAGAACTTTCGCCTTCGCCAGGCTTGAGAGTTAATGCTGTTTTATCCTTCCTTGGATGTCTGAGACAATGCTGATTATGTTAACATAAAAATGGACTATCACAATGTTTAATTCTATGTTTATTTTTACTATTTGGATAAAATTCAATGTCATTGGTAGTCTCTCTGTTGGTTGAAACAAGGATTTGTGATTACAATTTGTTTCTGCAAAATTGGTCATGTTAGCTCATTATCTTGTGTATCAGTCTTATATTCACGTAAGTTGAATGATAGGAGTTTCTGATGTGATTATTTTGATTGTAAATGACCACTGATGATAAAATTAAGGCTTGTTTCTCAAAACATTCGCAGTGGCCGCCTAAGAACTTTCGCCTTCGCCAGGCTTGAGAGTTAATGCTGCTATATCCTTCCTTGGATGTCTGAGGTCAAATTATTCAAAATCTATCAACTTAACGATGTTGGTTATAATTTAGTGGCTTATGTTTTGTATAATGTATGAATGGATTTAATTTATACGTGTTTATTCAATCTTGTTTCTCAAAACATTCCCGCCTAATAGCTTTCACCTTTACTAGGCTTGTGCTGATGCTGTTATTATCATTTTTAAGAGAAAAGAAGTATGATATTGTTATGTAAGACTTGTTTTGATCCAATTACATGTTACTCTGACTATTGTATTTTATTGGCTGTGATGAGTCATAGAGATAGTCATGCACCACTCTGATGTTTCAGTGCTGATAATTTTCTCATACCCATTTTTTTCTGAGCCATTTCCTTTTCATTATCATGATTCCAGATTTGAATTTTGGAAGTTATTAATCTACTTAATTTTTAATATACTTTCATGCAATTTCTCTGTTTTTGTATCGTTCAATTGAAAATCTTTAATTGAAAAATCTAGTTGTTGAAAATAGCACATTTTACGTCTTATAGAAAACGGAAGAGGAGATGATTTTCCAAATTAATTTTAATTCTAATAAGGGATATTGTGCATTGCAAACTATAAGGATTACAAATTTCGTTTGTATCAGAAATGTTCATCTGCAAACTATGAGGAATACGAAGGTCGTTGTGTTACTTGTGTAGAAGCTTCCCTCTTAAGCACGCTAGCATTCGTTATTGAAGAACCCCTGCTACCATATTTAACTCAATTTTATCGAGATTTTCGGTACAAAGCATCTCATTTTGCGTTTTGTATTCATATTGTAAGCTCAACTAAAAAAGAATATGTTAAGTGGTTGGTGATTGTCCAATTATTGCTTATGAACTCTTGTAATTCTTGCTTCCAATAATCTTTTGTTCTTGAAAATTTTGCCAAAAGTTTCTTTATTGAAGAAATTAGAATGTGTCAGCATTATGCTAATTTATAGTTTGCGGTAATTGTCGAAAGTCTCCAAATGTGATTGTAACCCATATGAGAAACAAAAAGGTTTGCCATATATACAAATTCAATAAAAAAAAATTAGAACACATTTAAAAGTGTAGACTTAACACAACGGTTTCCTATTCGTTGTAGGTTGCGGTTATTCAACTATGGATATTATAAACCAGATAAAAAATGGATTTTACTAGAAGCCACCCATGAAAGTGTTTTTTAGTAACCTACTAGAAGCCACCCATGAAAGTGTTTTTTAGTAACCCACATTTTAAGGTGTGATTTTCATTTTTAGTTATAATTTTGCTAAAAGATACCCATAAAAATTAGTTGGTGTCTTTTAGCAAATGCTTATAGAATAACTTGTTAAAAAAACACCATAAAAAGTGTCTTCTAGCAAAACTCATAAAAAATCATAGGTTTTTCTTATTCGAAAGGAATTTGTAATAATGGTATACAATTAAAATAAGAATTCTGCTCTTTTCTCTGCACTTTTTGTTCACGCTCAGCTGTTTGGACAATTATACCCCTAACACCTTGCACCAGTTAATTTATGCAAGTTGGCGAGCTTTAGAACACAGGTTTTTTGGACTTTGTTCAATGCATTTTAATTGGTTTTGCATGTTTTTGTTAAGTTTTTTCACGTTTTTTGACTATATTTATGGTAGATAAAACCTATGTTATAACCCCCCTATAAATACACCTCTAAACTTCCTCATTTCCTCACAACATCTCACATTCTCACTCTCACCCCCTATGATTTTCCTTCTTTATTTTGATGTAAAAAGAGAAGGAGGTCAATTCTTGGAAGAAAAAAAAAGATGATTATCTTGGAAAAAAAAGAAGCAGATTGGGTAAAACTAAATGTGCAGATTTAGTTTTACCCTAGTAAAGCTGATTTTCTTGTAGATTTCTTTTAGCCTTACCACAGGAAGGCTGGTTTTCTTGTAGATTTCTTTTAGTTTTACCACTGGAAGCTAGGTTTTCTGGTGGTTTTTATTTTTCGCAGATTTAGTTTTACCCCATTGTAAGTAATAAGAATTATATTAATAAAATGATATTTTATATCTATTATTTTTGTTTCTTTATTTTTGTTAATTTTTGCATTTATTTTATGATTGCGTAATTCGAATAAAGTAAATAAATTCAGCGTGAATTAGAATAAAAATTGTGTATTGAATAAATTGGAATAAAGTTACGTATTAAAAAAAATCGAAAAAAGGCCTAATTAAACTCACCATGAATTCGAATAAAGATGCGTATTGAATAAATTCGAATAAAAGTTACATTACATAAACAAAATGTATATCAACTATATATGTTATCACATCAAATTCCTTCATACAAGACGAGTCAGCACATAAGAATGAGGTGCATTTCGTGACACTCATCTTATATGAAGGAATTTGATATCATAACTTATATTGCTGATTCTTAATAATACATGTTCCTAACTTATATAGACGAGTCATTACATTACATTCGGATTGCACCTTCAAACTTGCTAAACAACAGGCCTAAAACATTCATCCGGCATCTCTATTGTTTCATTCAAAAGATTAAATTATTGTTAGGCTTGGTTTAAATGATGGTATTCAACTGTCAAAAGAATGAGGTCCATTCCTTGACACTCAATACCTTCATCTAAACCAGCCTAACAAGAATTTAATCTTTTAAAAGGAACAATAAGAATGTCGGGTGAATGTTTGAGAACTGCCGTTTAACAAGTTTGAATTACCCCATTTCAGAGAAGACAATTGTTGTAGTTGGAAGGTGCATTTCTCTACCTAATCACGATCTTCTGACGGAATCAGACTATTGATAATATATTCAGTTGATCTCAGCAACGTTACTCGCATATCAATCCACTGGAACATGTTGTGCTCCCAAAACATGCTCGCCACGTTTTCGTCATTCGTTAATTCCACCCAACTGAATGATACTCTCCCTTTGTCGAGCGTTGGACGTTTATACCGAACTTATTCCACCCTCCTTGTGTCTCCGGGGTTGACTCCTTGGTTGAATTCATTCAGTTCATCCTTGAGACCTCTTAACGTTACACCAAGGCACCAAACCTTCAACTTCTGAGCTTCTTTGCCGTTGAATTATGCATGAATGTCGATCCAACCAGCCATTGCTTCAAATCTACACAATAAGAAATTAAAAACAATCAATGAAAAACTCATTCAAACATTTCATCAAACACTTGGAGTGCTAATTATACATAAACTCTAAAACTCATAACTACAACATTAACATGCAAACATCTAAACACAATTAAGCAACATAAGTCAATTACATATAATATTGTATCATTTCTTGCAAGCACAATCAAAATTTAAACAAACCCTAAATCTAAAAAAATTCTCTAAAACACAAAACTACAACATAAACATGCAAACATCTAAACATTTAAGCAACACCAGTCATTTTCATGAAAACATTGTATGATTTCTTGCCAAAAAAACCAAAATTTATACAAACCCTAAATCTAAAAAATTTATAATTTAAGAGAAAAAATCTAACATATAAACATAAAAGGTTAATGATGTTTGATTATAAAAACTTACTTGTTATTAGAGTGTTGTTTGATTTGAACTTTAAGGAATTTTGGAGTTGAGTGATTTGAGAGAGATTTTTGAGATTTGTTGAGATATTAGATGAGAAATGAGGAAATAAGGTGTTCTGCCTTGTTTAAAACAGCACGTAGCGTTAGTGAAGTAGCGCAGCATTTAATACGTGCATTACTTAACTAACGCAAGGGTATTTTCGGCAAGGCAGCTGGGCGCGAGCAAAAAGTGCTGGGAGAAGAGCAGTATTGTTAAAATAAAGGGTCATGCTAACGAGACACTGGTTAAGCACACCATAAAAGGAAAGCATTACTAAATGAAACTTTTTAACTTTTTATGGATTATACAATTTGCACTACATTAATTACTATAAAATTTCCTTTTTTAGTATCCTTAACTAGTGCCTGGGGGTACTGGTTAGCATTTCCCTAAAATAAATCATAGTTCAAAATTGCGGCATTTTGTTATTCAATCTGAACTTGTAATAATGTGTGGCCTTAGGATTAGAAATGAGTCGAGCTGAATTGAAATTAGCTTAGTTTTCCTCGACTCATTAAGAATTGAATCGACTTGAAACTCAACTCAAATTTGTTAAACTTTTTTACATTTAAATCTCGACTCTTTTCAAGTTCATGATCAACTCATTTGACTCGATAGCAAGAATAAAAAAAAAACTGAAAAACAATGCATGCAAATTTCCTTATGTTTTTGTATGGTTCAATTGAAAAGTCAAGTAGTTTCGAAAAGACACTTTCTCACTAGTGTTGTGTTGTTACTTAGGTGTTCATTCAACTACGTGTTTGTTGATTAAGGTACGAAGGTTCAAGTTTTCTTTATTAATTTGCTGTCACATGATCTCTAAGTTGTATAGTTCGTCTAAGACAATCTCTCAAAGACTAACATGAGATTATTCAAATGATTCGTACCATCACCTCATATATGATATACTGCTTGTTGTATAAAAACTCATAAATTCATCTTACTTCCTTAGTTGATCCTATTAGCACTTGGATTACTTTGCACTGTTGCTCGAAATTACTATGCACTATTGATCCTATTTATAATGATGTGTTTGAATTTTTTTTTAACCCTCCGGTTCTTAAGGCAAATAATCTCTAATAATATGGAGTTTGATCGTAACTCGCAAGTAAGTAAATCTTGATCAATATTGTTTTTACCGGAAATAAAACTCAGGTTGTCTCGAACGATTTATTATAAGTGTGTTCATTAACCACTTAAGTTCAATTACTTGATTCTCGTTATGATGTGCTTGTCTCTGTTCATTATAGAGTATTTTACTGAATCAAAGTTTTCCACGAAGCTAGATGATTTATTATAGACATGTTGCTCTCAAGCTTAGGTATTAGTTTAGTCAATGATACAAAATAGACTGGACCACATTTGAGGTGCAAGAGTACAAAGGTTGAAGCTTTGACAACGTATCAAGTTCAAATGAATTGTCTACATAATTTGTTGGGAGGTGCACATGAGTCCACTACTAAATTGGAAGATGATAACTAATTGATTTTAATTATTTCATTTATTATATTCTTTATTTTATTAAAATTTGGAGAGAAAAGTTTATATTCTGTGAAAATGAAATGACATTAATTTTTTTTAAAAATGATATTAATTTTGAATAGTTTCAAATTTATATAACGAAGTTATTTTAATTTTGTTCATACTGACGTTGTAAACCTTTATTACAGATGCATTCAATCAATTCAAATTGCTATGCCTCATTTTTAAGTGTATTCTTAAAATACGTTTTCCAATATCTACTTGACCTGACTTTGTTGATGAAGTGTAAAAATAATTTACACCTTAGAATTCTTCCACCTTTGGAACCAAGAAAATTCACCAAAACCTAATTTTTTTTTCTTCGATTCTTCCACGTCTAGAGCTAAAAAAAATTCACCATGCTAACCATAATCCGTAGTCATATGAAACCCTTGAGAAACCAAATACACCATCTATTTCCTTCAAAAAAAAAAAATACACCATCTATTCATATTTCATCAACACTAATTTAATAGAAAAAAAACATAAGCGCATACTTTCATTCTACAACTATTGAAATTTATTGAAGCTCTTTTTTATCTATCACAAGTGTATCAAGCCCCGTATCAATTTCACCTCATATTCGTTATAGGCAAGATTCTCATCAGTAAGGTGGTATTTTTATTTAAACTTCTTTTCTCCAATATTGCAGTAATATTAACTTGAGAAACTTTGTCAAATTTTTTTTGAGAAAATCAGAATCAAAACCCATAGCTGTGTATAGACTTATTAAAAATCGGATAATACATGTCTTAAAGTATAAAAGAGGGGATTTTGTTTTTGCTGTGCTACCCGCTCACTAACAACTAAAAGGAGAGGTTATACAATAAGTTTATAAAACTTCTACTCAGCTAACACGAAAAAAGAAACGTGCATTAATCTAAGCAGTACATATATGTTTTCAATTGAGAGAATTAAGGTTTGGCTAAGCACTATTATTTCCACATTCATGAGATTTCAGAGCAAAGGCGGTTACAAAACTTTAGAATTAAAAACATGTCTATAAAACCAAGTCAAACATTATAATTAATAATAATATGATAATAACTTTCTACGCAAAATATTTGAAATATACTCAAAATTTACAACAAATTTGACATGTTCAAAGGTCTTGTACTCCTAATAGCTCTACCATGCTCATATATTGATTTATTCACAAAAACTCAACTAAAATAATTGAAAACTTATTAGATTGATTTATTTACAAAAACTTAAACAAAACAATTGAAAACTTGCTAGAAAGACTCTAAAACGACTCGTAAACACTGCTAAAAACATTATATATGATTGACTAATGACTATCATCGCATTTCAAAGAACTATTGAAACAAATGCCCTGGACATAATTTATATGTTTCAAAACAATGTAACTATAATTGTGGAATTGTGATATTGCAATTTCGTTTGACTCGTTATTTTTCTCTTCTATCCTACAACATTGACAAGAGTAAAACACGTGCTTGAGAAAAAAAATTCTGGATGGTATAGATGCTACTTGAAATGGACTGGCTGCAGTAGAAAAGAAAGTTTGGAAGAAAAAAGAAGAAGTTAAAATGCAAGATGTAATTCAAGTAATAACGTAAGTTTTTGAATTATCTGTCTGTTCAATTCAATTATACGAGTGAAAGGCATGCCACCTACGTTGTATGTGTTTGTTCACTTACAATTAGAGGAATGAGAGGGGTTAATACAATTGCAGTGATAACACTCAAACTTATACTAAATTGATCGAGGATGCTTGGTATCCCATATATTATGCTCTTTTAATCAAATGGAATAAGTGTGGAAGATAAGCAATGACAACAACTAAAGCAGAGACAAGAACAACTGTAATAGCAACGAGTGAAGAGAGAAACGACATCTGCAATAGCATTTGAAGAGGAGGAAATAGGAACTCAAGAGGAGGCAAAAACAACTTAAGAGGGGGCAAGACCATCAAAAGAATAAATGACGATGTAGAGAATGTCCTCAAGAAGTGCCCATATACAGTTCTGGAGGATATTGTCAACGTCGTCCTTTATTCATTAACTGCCCTTTCCTCCTATTAAGCTTCTTTTCCCTTGTCTTAAGCTAATCTTGCCTTCTCTACACTTACTATTATAGCTGACATTCTTCCTCTTCAATAGTTGCAATAACACCTACTCTTGCCTCTTATTTAAAAGCTGCTAATTTCTTCTCTCGCACATTTCTTTCATTTTGATTCTAAGATTTTAATACATGTGTTACCAAACATCTTTAATCATTCTAGTTTAAGTCTCAATATCATGACCATAGTTATGCTTTCCCCATCACTCCTATAATTGTAATTAAATACAAACAATACAAGTGTTATGCCGCTTACTCATGTAATGTAATGAACACACACAACAGAATACAACACAAACAAATAATTCAAAAACCTACATTATTAGCTAAATTACAAAGCTAGGTAGTTCTTGGAGTAGAAAATGATTGTGTGTTGGTTTAAATGAAAGAAATGATTTTAAAAATATATTGTTGATTTGATGAGTGAAAAAAGATATTGAGTATGAAGATTTGATCATGATGAGTTTGATTAGCTACTTGTTTAATTTGAAAATGATTGTGATTACTGAACTAAAAGAGAATTCAAAGAAGTTTTTATCGATCACTCTGAAATTTTTGCAATGATCAAACCAAAAATGGATTTGGTACGGTCATCGACTTTGAGATTTTTTGTGTGGTGACCAAATCAAAAATGGATTTGATGCAGTCATCACTTATATTTTGGTTTTATATTATTTAAAAAGAAGTTTTGCAATGACCAAAAACGAAAAAAGAGGATTTAGAGTCTCCGAGTTTAAGATTTTTGCGATGATCAAACAAGAAGAGGATTTTAATATAATAATAATAATAAAAAACAAAGGAAAAGAAAGAGTTGCGAAGAAAAGGGTTGCGACCCTTTGTACCACTTCTGAAAAGGGAGATGACATATTAGTACGTAGTGGTTCCAACGATGCTCTTCTATGTTGAGACTTCGAGGTAGAAAGGCTTCTATTTTATATCCGTCCTTCTTATTATATGTATGAGAAAAGCTAGGTGAAATCTACGTGACTCTCATCACTTTATGTGGGATCTATTTTCAAAATGTGAGATTCATATGTGTTTCATCCAATGAAAGAATAAGGGTTAGAAAATGAGTATCTATAACATCCTTCTTTGTATTTAGTATTTTGATTGTGAGGGTAATGGTTGAAGAATATGATAGTTTTAATGTAAACTATAGGAGGCTCGCATTCTACATTTCTACAAATGTTTAGATGTGTTTCTCTTTTTCTAAAGTTTTCCTCTCTATTTTTTTTTCTTAGCTTTTCTAATGTTCTCCTTTTTTCCTCATTCCCCTCACTCTGCATTTTTCCCCTATATTTATACACCAAAATTAGGGTAAGATTATTTGTAAATGATGTTTTATGTCCAACGTCGCGGCCTCAAAGCATCCTTTGGCTTGTTGTGATAGCAGTACAAGTGCACTCAAATGTAAAACAAAGAAGAAAACAACAACTGAGAAAGATAGATTGATTTTACACTCAAAATGATGCTAGGGTAGGAGCATGGTGTAGAGACCACATGTCTCTTACAATCCTTTTGCAAGGAAAAGGAAATATGGATAATAAAAGGCTTAAAACAATATGGTTATTTGATACAAATAGCAATACTTGTCAACGATGCACTACTATATTTTATGTCTTTATATTTTTATTTCACTTTTGTATTTATATTTTCTTTTTGCTGTTTGTTGAGTTTTGGTTACAAAGATTAAGTTATTATCACTTATTTTAGAAAACTTTTTAATTGTATGATAATATTGAAGTTCTACAATGTCGATCATGAAATACAAAGTTAACATTTTGACTAAGATTCAAATGGAAATTGTGAAAAAATGAATAAGCCATCAATTTAATCCTTGAATTATCACTCTCCAATTTAGTCATTAAACTTGTAAATATACTTACTAGTCCTTGAAGTATATAGAATACTTCAATTTAGTCCCTTCTATTAAGATGTTAGGAACTAAGTTGATGGATTTTATAAACATTAGGGAGTCATTCGGAGACTATTTAATTTATTATATTAAAAAGTTTATGAACTAAATTGAAGGGAGAATGATAGTTCAAATGCTTAAATGCATTTTTGACTCCTTAACCTTTATAAAGTTATGATTTTACCCCTCTAACAAAAAAAAAAAGGTTTGCCCTCTATCGATATGAAAATATGTTCTTTTAGTGCTTTATCTTTAGGGAAATACACTCATTTTCTCCCTTATAATTACATAATGTTGCGATTTTGGCCACCCATTTTAGAAGCGTCTTCTAAGTAGTTTTGCAACGTTATGTAAAGTTAGGGAGTAAAATTATTTTTTTTGTTAGGAGGCTAAAATCACAAATTTTTAAAAGTTAAAGGGTTAAAAATGCATTTAAGCCTAGTTTAAAAACTAAATTGATGATTTATTCTCTAAAAAATCATTAAATGTATCAAGTACGTAAAACACAATTTCAAATTTTGCATTCAACATTCCAACATAATATATTCATTTCCAATGTAAGAAATTTTAAAGGTATAGAGAAGGCTATACATCTTTGAAGTTGATACCAATAACCAATTTTACCTTTTTTAAATGTTTAAATAGGATTTGGTGACAATATTATACTTTCCATCAAACTTATCTCTTGCTCATATCAACTCAAGGAGATCAGGAGATAAACATTAGTTTGTAGAGCTTATAATAGCAAGGACTAGAAAAGGTGGTCGAAGAAGAAAAAGAAGACTGGCTTTGCTTGTCAAGGTTGGATTTCCAATTCAATAGAGCACTTGCTTCTCTACTGTGGTGGCAGAAAAACTAAAGAATGAAACAATAATTTAACATTTCACGACAATATAAACCAGTGATTTCACAAATAAAAACTATATTACTAATAGTTCCAATTACATAATCGTACCAATCAACCGGGTGAATGGTGAGGGACTTGCTAAACCCACTTTCTACTCAAAAAATCTTGCCTCTTTTAACTCAGATTTGACGCTTCCAATTTCAGCTAGGATAGAATCCCGCATTGCCTCCACGACCATCAACCGCTGGTTGAGAGATTAACATATTCGGGTGTTTTTGATATACTAAAACATATGGGATTGAGCAACTTTTCTTGCATTTGTTTGATTAGAAATTAGTCGTGAGACTGGACAAAATAGGTAGCAAAGGATTGACTATCAAAAACATCAGAATACCATATTTTTATTTTTCACATAAAAATATTATCGCTTTCTCTCTATTTTGGTATCAATCCGTATGATGCACTTTCAATGAATATACAAGACATTTTGTGCTACAACTTTGAATAGGGATGGCAATTGGACCCAGACTCTATGGGCATCTGACACCCGCAAAAAATACCCATTATGGGTTGGGTAAAACCCCACTTTAATGGATACGGACTTGGGTATGGGTATTACCTGCAAAATTGAATGGGTATGGACACGAGTATGAGCACTATACTACTCAGCCCCGCAACCCGCATATATGTATTTATATAATATGATAAAATAAACATAAAATAAACATTAGAGATCAAGCATGCAATTAAGCTAATAATTTATTTATTTTTGGTGTACAATTAATTATCTTATTTAACTATTTAAGCCTAAACCTAAACATAAAACAACTTAATCCAGTAACCCTACCCCTCTTGCAGCATTAAATCTCTGCCGTTTCCTACCTTTCATTGCTTTTCGGCTAAATACTACAATTCGTACTATTTTATGAGTTGATTTGAAATTTTTTGGATCATAGTTTTATTTCAATTGCGATGTTTTTTATTCTCTTTTCATAGTCAAAATGCGGGTAATGAGTGCGGGTATGGGCACTTAGGTGCCCATAGAGTATGGGGAAGGGCACTAAAGTTGTTGCCCACGAGGGTACGGGCTCAGGTACTGACATTTTTTACAAACACGGGTATGGGGATAGATACTATAGTACCCTAACCATTGGGTACCCATTGTCATCTCTAACTTTGAATCAAATACTTATGACACGTTAGCATCTATTTATGTAATGTTGTTTCTGGTATATACCAATATGTTTGATCCATTCTCAATGAATATAGGCTTATTTGATCCATTGGTCCCCTAAATAACTTCAATTTTTCATTTTGATCTTACAATTAATAAAACGTATCTTTAAGTCCCTTATTTTTTCCTCCGTTTGCCAAATAAATCTCTGCTGTTAAGTTTAACCTCAAATGTTTATGGTGGATCAACTTTAAGAGTGGTCCATCATATATCCTGTTAATTATTTTAATTTAAACCGTTTGATCTTTTTTTTAAAGAAGGGCCATTGGATTACGCATGTATATTTTATATTACGGTAAGTCAACAACAACTAATTAATTTTCACTTTATTCATCTTCTTCCTCACTCTTGTTCATCATCTTCAACATCATATTCATCAAACTTCAAACTTTAAAGACCAGAAAACTCAAATTATTTTTTTAAAAAACTCAATCTCAAATTACAAAATGAATAAATTCGTTACCAAAAATTGATAGATCCATCAACAACATAACGAAATATAGTAAGTTACAAAATCAAAAAATAGCAAAAAGCCTAATCTCAAGACCTTACGTGTAATATTCATTCAGTAAACCAAAAACACCGACCCACATAAGCCAAAAATTGTCGAAGCACGGGGTGCCAAAAACAACAACCAGCAGCGTGAATTCTCTTCTTCCATCATCTCCATTATCATTAATCAAATTTGTTCAGCATTAGGTTTCACCGCAGTACCAAATCAAACGCTTCCTGCGTAAGGAAGTGGTAGGAGCACGGAGGAAGGAGAGGAAACATGTAGCCTGAGAATGAAAGGACGATTGGTAGGATGGAAGAGGTAGAGGAAGGTCCATGAAGCGAGGAGGTCGATTGGTAGGATGCTACGTTGAAGAAGATGAAGAAGTGAAAGAAAAAGATGAAGAAAGGGAGAAATAATTAGGTGTTGTTCACTCATCGTATGATAAATTATACATGCGTAATTCAATGGTTATCCTTTTAAAAAAATATCAAACGGTTTAAATTAATAGGATCTATGGTGGACCACTCTTTAAGGTTGGTTCACCATAGACATTTGGGGTTAAACTTAACAACCAAAGATTTATTTAGCAAACAAAGAAAAAAGTGAGGGACTTAAACGTACGTTTTTATTAATTATGGGACCAAAATGAAAACTTGAAATTATTTAGGGGACCAAAGGATCAAATAAGCCATGAATATATAAGAAATTTTGTGCTGCTATTTCATTTGTTTTGAAATATAAAATATTCAAACTAGTCTCTTAGTTTTATAACAACTAAATTACTCCATGAGTCCTTTAAGTTTGAGGTTTGTAACAGATTGATCTTTTAAGTTATTTTGGTCACACGTAAGTCTTTAAGTTTAAGGTTTGTAACAGATTGGTGATTTAACCTATGATACAAAAGGATTAGGGAACATTAGTGTTATGGAAAGAATGAGCTTTTCATTTGGTCGAACCCGTCATATCCGGAAGTTGTTTGTGCCCAAATGATCTCTTTCTCTATATTTATTATTATTGTGTTAGAAAAATAAAAGCAAAACTATGTAAAACATTTGTTCCTTTGATAAAGAAGATAAACAATGATGTTATAGAGGACTTCATTTCTTTCATTGCTTATATTTGTGTGACTGCTTGCTTTACTTTCGTTGTGTTAGTTGCATAATATGAACAATCGAATTTCTTATTTCACATTCTAGTAAAGCTCCTTTCCATGGTATTTGCAATTTTGCTTCAATAAACTGTCCTAATAATCTTGTGTCTGCAGTCGGGACCACATTTGAGGGGCAATTGTTGATTGTGCAATTTTACACATGTGACGCTGATGTGGCACATTGTCGACTATAATCAGGTTAACATTATCCTAGAGGCATTCATTAGTATTTTCCATGTAAAATTGTTCAATATATAGAGTCAAAGTTAACATTTGATAATCAGGTTAAAACTAGAAAGATTATACCATATGAATTTTGATTTATCTTAATGCATACAAAGTAAAATGGTTGTTGTTTTTCTTTTTTAGTGAAACCAATTATAACAAACAAAACCATTCTCTGCATAATTATATCAAAGGGGACAAAAAAGGACATGTTAAGTATTTGGGAACCAAAAGTAAAAGGGCTTGAAATACAATCAATTGAGCCAGAGATTAAAACACCATCTTTTGCAGGTTTAGAGATTCATTGAAAAAGACTGAAATATGCTCAAAGAAACAAAAACCGTGAAGCTTGAATAAAATAACATTGCTAGACCCCATGAAGTTTGTTAACATTTCTGGAAAAACTTGGCTCGCACCATAACTCAAATTCAGACTCTAACCGATCTTTGTTAAAAGACGCTCGGGAGATTTATTATTTTTTTAAATATTGTTATAATATTTTACTCCTTTCTGAAAATTTATTTAAAAAAGATGAAGGTTAGACATGATTAAAAATTAGAGACTAAATTATGAATGACAAAATTTTGGATGGACCAAAAGCCTAAGTGACAATAATAAAGGAACACTTACACCGTTAACCGTATTGATACGCGGACAATTTTTTTTCTTCACTTTTTTGTAGTATAGAGAGGAATTTTTTTAGTACAAAGTTTGAGTTGTGTCATTAATCAATTTCACAACTTTGTTGACCATAAGAATGTATATTGTTAATCACTTCCAAAACATATATCTCTTACTTATAAATGTTAACCCGTCTCGCTATACTTAACTTAATATCTTACTTATAAATGTTAACTGTCTCGCTATACTTAATCTCTCTTACTTATAAATGTTAACCTGTCTCGCTATACTTAACATAGTTTTACCCTAATTTTTCCCTCCACACTTATGAATGATTTTCTAGTTCCACGATGATTAACAAAATAGTCCTAATCAATCCCTTGGCTTAGGACCCTCTTCTCCGATTACAACCCCTAATTCCTTAGGTGGTCTAATATTCTTTGAAGGTTTTATGAACGTTAACCTATTATCACTAACAAACGATTATCCATTCCTAGACTAACCATGTTTATTAGAACAATTCAATTTTGTCTAAGTTGAAAGCTAGGGTCAGTAGTCATTCATTCTCACTAAATCATGTTTATATTTGATCAGGATATAAAAAGCATTAAGAACAATTGAATTGAATAAAAACTAGATTGTCATTCACAATAAATAGAGTTTCACAGCAACATGGTTCAATTAGGGTTACAAAGAATCATCTCAGACCTAATCTCTAAGAGATTTAGCTACTCATAATCGAGTTTACAAATAGCATAATCAATATAGGAATCAAAACATACATGAACTGATAGAAGGTTGAAGAATTCGTCCTCCTAGCCGTCTTTAGGTCTCAAAATCGCACTTGGCTCTCTCCAATTCGTAACCCTCGTTTTCAGAATAGTCTTCAGCTTAAATAGACAACAACTGCTCCTAAAATCGTGGCACGATTTAAGTAAAAATGGTTCGAATTATAAAATTCAAACGGAGTCAAAATGAGAAATTCACAGGCATACAAGAAATTGGTAGGGTGGAAAACCAAATCTCCAAACGTGCTACCTAGCCCACAAAAAACCCTTTACCAAATCCGCTAAACTCGACCCGGTTACTACACTCTCACCCTTTATAAACCCCAACCCTCTCTGGCTCTCACATTCACAATCTCAGAAAATTTGATCTACCAAGGATGTTAGTTCCGATTGTCCATCCTTGGTAGATCTGTAGACATGTCGAAAAACCCTTACTTTCTCAAATCGTAGAAAAACGTTAATCCGCTTATTCACAATCCCAATTCACTTAGCCAAACCTCAACTAATTACTTAGTTACTCTCCAATGAATTGGCTGATTGATATTGATACCAATCAATCACTAACTTACTAACTTCTAGGGTTTTCCAATTCGTTTTTACACTTCCTAATTTATTATCATATCTTATGGGTTTGTTGTTTAAGCTTGTAATTTTTCGTTTTTTGTTGTTATAATCATGCTTTTATTAATTTTCTGGACATTGATGAATACTGTGATAGGTCTCGTTCGTCGTAATGGTATTATATTTTTACCTTGCCGACCATTCTGTTATATCACCACCCATATTCTGAGTCCTTTAATCAACCAAAATTTTCTTATTTTTATTTCCATTTTGTTGATTTTTCCTTGTTGGTATTTTTAGTTAATTAGTTTTGATTTGATTGAAGTTTGTATATTTTGGCCAATGATTAAAATATTTAAAATAGACAAGCATATGTCTGAAGTTTAACATGTAGACTAATCTAATCTTCTCAATGAGGCCAAATGTGTGAATAATTTTCTGTTATTTTGTTGTATCAATGATGCACTTTGTTTTAGTAAATCTCATTTTATAAGAAATTTTTTCGATTTTTTTGTTTGTTTTGAAGCCAATGCTGTGTACTTCCTAGTTTAGGTTATGATATTGTTACTGTTTTTGTGCCAAATTTTGGATTATTTTGGTTAGTCATGAATGATGTCTATGATGATATCTTGAAGGCTTGTTTCTCAAAACATTCGCAGTGGCCGCCTAAGAACTTTCGCCTTCGCCAGGCTTGAGAGTTTATGCTGTTTTATCCTTCCTTGGATGTCTGAGACAATGTTCATTATTTTAACATAAAATGTACTTTCACAATGTTTAATTCTACTATGTTTGTTTTTACTCTTTGGATAAAATTCAGTATCATTGGTAGTCTCTGTTGATTGAAATAAGGGTTTGTGGTTACAATTTGTTTCTCCAAAATTGATCATGTTAGCTCATTATCTTGCGTATCAGTCTTATATTTGAGTATGTGTTGATTTTGATTGTAAATACCAGTGATGATAAATCTAAGGCTTGTTTCTCAAAACATTCGCAGTGGCCGCCTAAGATCTTTCGCCTTTCGCCAGGCTTGAGAGTTAATGCTGCTATATCCTTCCTTGGATGTCTGAGGTCAAATTATTCTTCTGTAATTTTGCAAATGTTTCTTATGTATAATGTATCCAAATGTTTCTTTGGAGTATGTTTCAAATTCATCATTGTTGGTTCAACTTGTGTGTAATGTAAGGTGTATCAATGTTGCATTGTCCTATAGTTTTTTCTTAGATTTTTCCTCAATTACATGTTACTTTGAAATATATTTTATGGGCTATGATGATTCATAAAGATAGTCATGCACCACTCTGATGTTTCAATGCTGATAATTTTCTCATACCCATTATTTTTCTAGCCATTTCCTATTCATTATCATGAATCCAGAATTGAATTTTCTGACCACTCTGATATTTATTTGAGAAAATGTTAATGATAGTGGCGATGGTATATTTGATCCAAGAAATTTGGACGATTCTAAATGAAAATTTAACATTGTAAAGAGGTCTAAAGACAAATTTTGTATACGTGGGTCTTTCAAAAAAAAAAAAATTGTATACGTGTTACAACTAATTTGTTTACTAGAGTTTTACAAAATCGAGGGAAATCAATAGAGTTTGACTTGTTTTTATATGAAAGAATTTGATAGGCTATTTTATTGTTGTAAAGAATTTGAAGCTTTTCCTCGTGAGCTTAGCTTTGACAATCACAACCATATAATATATGCAAGACCACCACAAAAAAATAAATAAATAAAGAGGTTTGTAAAGATTTGTGACATATTGGCAAAAGACTAATGTTTTGTTCGGGAGTTTGGAGCATAAAAGAGGACTTTGGGGTGGAAAAATAGAAGAAAATGGAAAGAGTGTTTTATTTTTTTTGGAATGATAAATTAACATGTTTATGATTAATGTATTTTTAATTTGAAGAATATTATAACAACATAGAGTAAATTTTAAAAAAATCATATAGACCTTTTAAAATCTTTTAAAACCCTCTTTTTTTTCAATATAAAATACATTGCAAAACATTCTTTGATCTCTTGCTAACGAGAAATTTAACCAAAATAGCAAAGATGATTTTTTGGGTTTATTCAACATGTTAGCAAAAATAATACCCTAAATAGCAAAGACTCTGGAACGCAGTGCATTTCTTAAAGGTAAAATATACAATTGGCCGATGAAGTCTATATTTATAGTAAAAGTAACCCTCATAAAAGTAACCCTAGTGTCTCGCCCGATTTTGCACTTCCAGCAAACATCAATTTTGCACTCCAAACTTCAATTTTGAGTCACTTTCACAACAAAAGAAATAAGGAGAGGATCAAGCCAAACCTTTCCCTAATAACCAAGGTAAAGATCATACCAAGGTTATTCTTTACAAAACATTCCCTAATAGCGGAGGAAGATCATACTAAATAGTGAAATCATTAAAAGGACATCTGCACACCGGTTTTCTTTCCTATACACATGAGAAACCAAAAAACCCATATTTTTAGAGATAATTATAAGGTTGTTTCATCTGTTTCTTAGATTCCAAGGAATTAAGGAATATGACTTTGAATGCTAGCACTACTAGCTAGCTCAACACGATAAGCATATCCAAAACATGTGTTTTTCGGAAAACAACATAAAAATTGAAGCAGCTACACCATTTGTATTACATTTTATCTGATCAGCTAATGGAGGCTGACAAATCATTTCAGTAACAATGGGGTCTTTGGAGGATGGATATTGATATTGAACTTCTTTAAATGATGAAATCTCTCTTAGAGTACAGATTAGTCATCTGCAAGAAGCAATTATCATCTTTAGTCTCTTATAAAAATAAGGGTTGATAAGTAAATGGTCCTTGTAAATATCCAAAATTTTATTTTAGTTCATACAAAAAAAGTCGTACTTTTTAGTCCATGTAACATTTTTCTTTAGCATTTAAGGAATTAAAAATGCTGATGGAAAATTTTACAAAGACTACAAAATGTTGATGGATAATGATCCAGAGACTAAAAAGTGCGATTTTTTTGCAAGGACTAAAAATAAAATTCTAAATAATTTGTAAGGATCATTTAGTTAATAACTTACATAGAACAAACGAATAGATTAAAAAAATAGGAGGATCTTAAGTCAAAACACACTCGTATTATTACTTAAAAGATGAAGAAGAGACACACCCTCTTAAAAAAAGATGAAGAGTCACGTATGCTAATCTTGGTTAAAAAACTGAGAAAAATGACCGGTTTGGCAAAGAAATTGATGGAAAGACTTAGGTTTTGTTTGGGAGTTTGGATCGGAGCAGAAGGAAGGGTTTTGGGGATTGGAAATATATAGAAAAATGAAAAAACCTTTCACATTTTTTGAAAAAACAATTTTTTAGTGAAGGATAAACTAATGCTTATGATTAATATATATCATCACATCATACATTGAATATGAAAAATTCATATAAGCCCTTCAAAACCCCTCAAAACCCTCTTCAATACAATTTTTTGAGTTCCTCAAATGATAAAGAATTTGTATTATGAATAAAAAATTAACATCCAAAACCCTTTTCTCCTAATGTCTTTTATTTCTTCCATTTACTCCTTTTTTTTTTCTCTTCAAAACTGTCCCTTCCCTTCCAAACTTCCAACCAAAACGTTAGCGTCTTGATTCACTTTCATAACAGACCAAACAAGATTTTTTTTTTTGTTGGAGACTAATTTGTTCATCGTTTTTTTTACCTAAAGACCAAAATGTGTCTTCACATTTTAACAAATCAATCACCCAAGCTAAATCAAACTATTTTTAGTCTTTTTTTTAATAAAAAGATATTCATACACGACGTAAAGATTGATCTCATTAAGATAACTAAGATTTACTTTAAGAGATGATTTTCTTCAACAAATATTTTTACAACACATCAACCATAATATTTTGATTATTTAACTTTTTTTTTTTTTTTATGAAAATCGATCCGATCCGCACCACAAACACCTAAAAAGTGCGTTTGATCTGTTAAAAAGTAAGTATTAAACATAAGGACACAAGACAGAACAACACATAACAAACTTTTATGATATTGAACAACATTTTATCTTATATCATTTTTTATTGGCAAAATACTATTTTAAAATTTTAGACGACTTGTATTTGAAACGAAAAATTGTAACATGATTAAATGAAAAACAAGAGTTTCAATTTTTGTCTTGTTTTTTTTACCTCGAACTTATTTATCCTTAGATTAGTTTTACAAATCAAAAACGAGTAAACTATCAGATTGGTTCTATCTTTGTAAGTCATTCTCATATTAATCTCTGAATTTGTTGATATTTCAAATTAATCTCTGTCTTTATCAAAAGTTTCTCAATTAAAACATGTTTTTTATCTTTTTGTCACATGACGAATGACATAATTGAGAAACTTTTATCAAAGATGGATTAATTTGAAATATCAATAATGATAAAAACATGAACCAATTCGATAATTAACCGATCCGAAACATACAAATTAAATTGTCTTTTGTTATTTTTTAGCATATCAAACAACTCAATGCTTCACTCCACTTTCCCATGATCCCAATTCTTCCCTTCTCACCTTTCACCTTCTCACCTCTTCATTCCGTCCAAATTTTCAAATTTCAATTCCTTCAAAACCCTAACCCAAACCCTAACAAGGGTTTTGAACAATTTCTCTAAATTCATCATTTCCTCCATCAAATAGCAAATTCTCATCCCAACCCACAAAAATTCAAACCAAAAGCTTGCATTTTTCTCATCTGGGCACCATTAAATTTTCAATCTTTCATCAATTCACAAACGTACATATTCACTTAATCACTTTTACAACATGCACACAAAAACTGATTCTGATGTCACAAGCTTCGACCCATCATCACCAAGATCACAAAAACAAACCCCTTATTACGTCCAAAGCCCTTCAAGAGAATCTTCTCATGATGGTGATAAATCTTCAACAATGCAACCAAGTCCAATGGGTTCACCTTCACATCAATCTTATGGTCACCATTCAAGAGCTTCTTCTTCAAGTAGAATCTCTGGTGGTTATAATAGCTCTTTTTTGGGTAAGAAAGTGAATAGAAAAGTGAATGATAAAGGGTGGATTGGATCTAAGGTGATTGAAGAAGAAAATGGTGGTTATGGTGATTTTGATCGTGATCGAAATGGAGTTTCGAGGAGGGTTCAGTTTTTCATTGCTGTTGTTGGGTTTGTGTTGGTTTTTAGTTTGTTTTGTTTCATCATTTGGGCTGCTAGCTTGCATTACAAACCTCAGCTCAGTGTTAAGGTATAAGAATGTTCTTTGCATTTTTTATATTAAGGAATGGATACCTATGAAGCACAGACACTGAGATTGAGACGAGACACCACACTGACACATCGACACCAGTAGTAATTTAAGAAAATAATATAATTGAATGCAATCAAATGTGTCGGTGCCAGACACTAGACACACAGTTGATTAGAAGTGTCAGTGCTATAGAGATGGATACTTGATTCACAATTGTTTTTTGAGTAAAGAAATGGTGGGATTTTTTTAAGGCATATAATAATTATAATAACAATTTATCCAATTGGTTTTTAATCAAAGTACAAACCTTTTAATGTTTTTTTTACTATAGTTAGAAGGAAGTTGTCACGTGTCTAATTCTGATACACCGTCAACAATTCACAATCAGTCGGATGTTTTTAATGATCTGGCGATTACGATTGATTGACAGTCACAGTGTAATTTTTTTTACGCTAACAGTGTTGAATTGAATTCAGATATTAGTGTATGTACTTTTATAGATAGCTCTCTTGGACTTGGAATGATGTTTGAGACAAGAAAGTATCTGATCATTTGGTGTGTTTCACTGATTTGTGTGACTGAACTTGATTGTTGAAGTCATAGTAGGAGACATTATGGTTCAGCAAAATAGATTTACTATGTCGCTTATAGAGTATAGGTTTGATGTCATCGTTCTGTTCAAGTGCATACTTGGATTGACAGTGAATTTGGTAGAATCGCAACATGCCACATTGATTTTGAAAAAAGTTGCACTTTGGAGCTTCAAAGAGGTTACAGTGTGATCGTGATTTTGCCCAACTTCCCGTGAATCCAAACATGCACATAGTGGTGTATCCTTTGCCTCGTGTAGACTTATATTGGTGCACAGTAGTAACATGGTAGCAAATGGAATTTGAGCAAACTTTTTTGAATATTGTGAATACCCTGCCCAACTTATATTGTGAAATTTCATTTTCCCTGCCATTTTTCGTGCTTAGTGTAGATACCTTGTTATGTTACACTCTTGCCAATCACAGGTTGCAAAAATAGCAGTTTGTTCAACTTCAAATTATTCTACGCAACACTGCTATAACATTAACGCCGCTATTTGACAACATTTTGTACATAGTTTATCACAGAACAATAGCGATTTGTTCAAATTCTGCTACACTATAGCGCCACTATAGCTACTAGTTAACAACACTGGTTTAGTGGTTTATCTATGTTATGTGAAGAGTGAGATATTCAAATTTTCTGTATAAGAATGAAACTTTTAAGTATCATATATTTGTTTGTTATTCATCTCTGTTATATGTTATTTATAATTAATCACTTGTTGCAGAGTTTGACAGTACATAACTTCTACTTTGGAGAAGGGTCGGACGTCACTGGAGTTCCAACTAAGATGCTTACAGTGAATTGTTCAATGAGAATGATGGTGCATAACCCTGCAACTTTTTTCGGCATTTATGTCAGCTCCAAGTCGGTGAATCTTATGTATTCTGATCTTACAGTTGCAACTGGTGAGGTAAGTATTCTGATACCGGCCAGTACCTGTTGATTTAGAAACAATTTTGATAAAGTTCTCTAGAAGAAGTAATTGAAAACTAGTTTGTTTGGATTGACTTATTTGAGCTTATCTACCGACATAAGCACTTGGGAAACTGTTTGGGAAAACTTATGTCTGTAAGCTCACCAGGACAGCTTATGAAAAATAGCTTATGTCTTATTTGAAAACAGTTTGATATTATTTTATCTTTTGTTATAGAAATAACTTATACATAAGCATTTATTTGATAAGCACTTATGCTATAAACGCTTAAGTAAGCTGTTCATCCAAACAGGGCTAGAACTTTTTTGATGGACATAATATAAATACATTTTTAGACAGAAGATTAAAATAATTTTAAAACTGATTTTTTCAAACAATAACTTCTCTAATAAATTGAAATTAGCCTGTGTCTCAATTTTTTTAGAAGTTTTCTCTAACTTTTCCTAAACATCTATATGTTTATTAAGACTTTTTTGTAAATGTAAACTGATAAACTTACTTTAATTAAGAAGCTCCCATAAGTCAAAAGTGAGTTCAAAATTGGCCTTTGAAGGAGTGGCTTAAATGTAAAGAAGCAGCTTTTTGCTTCTGATGTCTGATGATGATCACCATGCTTACTGTCAAATTCCATGTTGCTGCAGTTGAAGAAATATCATCAACAGCGAAAGAGTCGTCGATCAGTGTCTGTCAATATACAAGGAAGCAAGGTTCCATTGTACGGCGCTGGTGCAGACGTAGCTAGCTCGGTGGACAACGGCAAAGTATCGTTAACGCTTGTCTTTGAAGTTAAGTCGCGCGGAAATGTTGTAGGCAAGTTGGTGAGGACTAAACACACACAGCGTGTCTCTTGCTCAATAGTCATTGACCCCCATAACAACAAGTACATCAAACTTAAAGAGAATGAATGTAGATACAACATCTAAGTGGTTTTGGCACAACAGTAACAAGTTTCTTGTGAGCTATTTCAGTTCATACTACTGGCTTGAGATATTCTGAGATACATCAAGGGTCTGTTTGGATTAACTTATTTGAGCTTAGTTATGACAATTATGAGGGTGTTTAGGAGAGTTTATGAAAACAATTTATGATATGTCTATATGCTGTTTATAGTATACTTTTATAGAGGATACCATATGAAAACAACTTATAGTCTATATAAAAATATATTGACTTTATTTATAGAAATAGCTTATAAATAAGCATTTGTATCATAAGTTTATGCTAGTAGCGCTTATTTAAGTTGTTTATCCAAATATGGTCTAAAGGTGAAAGAAAATATACTAGAGATTCGTGGAAAAATATAGGCTATTAGTTAATATTGTGCAAGAAAATTCTCAATTTTTTAAATTTGATTTTGTGCTTGGGGATGCTATATTATCTTAAAATTTTGAATATTGGTGATGCACACCTTTTCATCAAAATTTCTATGAAAAGCCTCCTTTCTTGCTTTTAGATCAGAATAAAACTTAGGTTGTTCGATTTTTCGGACCGATCATGAGAGACTAATTGAAGTGTCTTGGGTGCTTAGGTTGTAGTTTAAAGTTCTTTGCCCCTTTTTAAGAGTGTGTTTTGCGGATATCAAATGCATTCCTCCAGCACAAATTTATTGTTGCTTAAGCAACTGGATAAACCATGTGGTGCTTTATTCCCAAGTTGCATTTCAGTTTCATGTTATGAATATACATATATCTGGATTCTGGAGTACTCATCAAATTAAAATTATGAAATTGTATTGTATCTATATTTGAGAATAATATAACTAAGTTAAAGTATGACTTGTGATCTTATGACAAAATAAAATTACTTTCGAAGTTTATGGAACCCTTTCTAAAATCAATTGTCCAAAAAAATATGGCTATTTTATAAAAATATGTTTTTGAAACCAACAATACCGTACGAAACATATGTTATTTTATAAAATAAAATGCTACGGTTTTAGTTCTTGCAAAGGAAGAAATTCAGCTCACGTTTGTTGTAATTTGAATTCCAATCTAAAAAACTTCAGTTGAAATGATACACGTGAATTTTATCATAAATTTTAATGAAGTTTATTGTTCTCTTTGACCTTACATAGCAGCGTCTTTCACCTATCTAAATTTTAGAGAATTGGTACGACGACGACAAAAAAAAAAACATAAAATTGATTTGTAAGTAAAATTGATTTGTAAGAGCATCCACATCGATCTGTCATACACATACGAGTTCTTTAAATGAGTCCCGCTTGCTTTTATATATTATTTTACATCATTTCTCTCTACAGACACGCTCGAGTTAGAGAAGTCATCACAAAGCCAAATATCCATGTGACCCCGACATATGTGATTTGGTAACCAACTATGAACTCAATAAAGCAACCAATAATGGTGCTATAAAGTGTCTATTTAGAAGGCAGTTTTCTAACCCCAGAAATAAAACCGGACGTCCCTTTGCAGGGGCTACTGATTTGAGGGATAGCTGAACAATGGTGGGATAGCTGTGGAAATACTTTCACTTTTTCAAACAACAAACCAGAGGAAAAGATTAGAAGGAATGAATAATAAATAAAACCGATGTACCATGCATTTCAATCTATCAAAATGTTTTCCGATGGGTTAGCCCCATAATGAAGATTCATGAACTAACCTCTCAAACTCTACATAGCTCAATATCTAATAATGAAAGCTAAACATTACATCACAAAATACATTTCATTAATTAAATCACTTTGAGCTAATACATTCCTCCAATTCGGTCACGTCCACCACCACGCCTATCATCTCTTCCACCACGGTTCATGACCGGATCCCTTCGATAGTCCTTTGCTGGTGGGCCGCCTCTTATGGGAGAACGGCTTCTCTCTCTCACATCGCGAGACCAGCGATCACCGCCGCGATGAGGAGGGAGTGAGGGCAAAAGAGGTGCAGGAGGTGACAGTGGCCTCCTCTCAAATCCTTTCCTTTCATTGGAGAAACCGTCTCTACCACGATCTCTGTTGTCCCAGTCCAATGGAGGTGGCCTATCAAACTTACCTCTCCCTCTGTAGGCATCATCCATGTAATCCATACGCTCTCTATGCAGATGAGGATCTGGAAATCTACCTTCATGTCTGAGGGGTGGCAGAGCAGCAGGAGGTCCATAGTCTCTGAGGCCATCCCTTCCCATCAGACGAGGAGGAGGAGATCTGTAGCCATTCATAGGCCTTTCTGGGGAGCGGTCAAATGGAGGTCCAGGATAGCGTCTAGGAGGAGCATGAAGTGGTGGAGAACCCCTCCTGGGAGGACTTCCAGCAACAGCAGGACGAGGCCTCTTACATTGGTTACAAAAATCTCGCCTAGCAAAATTCAGATTACCACATCTGCAAGAAAGTAAAGCGAAAAACAATAAGATATGCTTGGCATGACGCCACTGTTTAAACTTTACATGTTTACCAGCCAGAATCCTAAATTTTAATTCAAGTAAACTGTCAGTGTAAGGATGTTTAACAGTCAGTCAATCGTACTAGTAAGATCATTAAAAATATGACTTCTATCATAACTATTTTAATATTCGCACATCTGAACGGTTTGATTTGCTCAGTGTGAAATGTTCTACACCGACAGCGTATCAAAATTAAACTCAAATTTCAAAACTACCAAGCTAATTAGAAGACTAATAAAAGGCAAAGCGACAGGCAATTCCAATGAAAATGAAAAACTTCTCACAATCAGACAGTACTAGCACTTACAATGCATCAGGACACATCCAATCTCCCTCCCTAGGGCGCACATTGGGATTGTTTCTACCATGAAGGCCTTCCCCTCTTCCATGTCTATGACCGTAGCCAGGTCCATCAAAGGCTCTACCAAATGGCCTGCCAGCTGGTCTACCTCGAGCATACGGGTGTGGAGGGTCTCGATATCTGCCAAAATCTCTCCCGCCACCAAATCCACGGTTTCGCGGAAAGTGATTATAATCAGAAGGGAAGCGATGATCAGCATCTCTACGGTGGTGAACAGGAGACGAGGAACCTGCACGGAATCTATATCCTGGGAAAACAAAGACATTGTGAGGGAAAATTTAGTATTGCAAACTACGGTAGGCCCAAAACATTGTGATAATGCAACTTCCAAATAATCAGTTCAACATTACAAATGAAGTTTACCAGCGAATAGGGAACTAAAAAGGTGAAGAGTGCAGGAAGTTTACATAACAGTAATACCTTCAAAAATTCAATGTCTTATACCAAAAACCTGATCCATATTACCATGATAAAAAAGGCTCTATGAGCAAGTATTTCCACTAACATAAAAGTTACCTCCTGTATAATCTTGATCGCAATTCTTTCTGTTTGAATGTTATACCATAGACCCTTATATAGTTAATTATACAAACCACTAACCTAAGCATCTGAAATATTAAATCCATAATCAAGTTTTGGAGTCAAGATTAAGAGCTAATTTCTAAAAAGAGCTAATCCCACAAGATAAAGTATAGACCAATGTCATATCACCATTTAGAAAGCAATCAAACTCCTGATCCCACAATCAGAATATACACCACAAGAAAATAACCCGTAAAAACCACCCCCGAGGCGCAACAAATCCAGACGTTCAATACCCTGCTCCCATCAATAACTTGTTATACCCTCTTGGGACCATATTTGTTAGTCTGCTGTGATAGCCAAGGGTCAATTCAGGAAACATAATTCATGAGTTAGTAGCAAGCCGAGCAAAAGAATGGCCCAGGCACAAAAAACCCATTGAAGCCATGTAAAATTATCCTGGCAATCACCCTTCTTCTGGAATAAACTGTGTCCCCAGATAACTTCAAAACAGGAGAAAGAATTCAGGCATGGAGAAGTGCATCAGTTCATTGTTAGAAGGTCTACCGCGTCAAATTATCAAAGGTCTCGGTTAATGCATCGATATTAAAATTGGTAAGGATTCAGCTGAAGCTAAACAGCCACATGATAACAGAAGTTCCTAAATTACTACTCTGAAATCAGTGTTCCATGTTGTAAAGAAAAAACCATCTGATATTCCTCTAATTAACCAACCAAAGAAGAAAAAACCACAGAAACTAAAATGACAACCACCATCCAAAACAATCATTGCAAGGAATATACCACAAGTAAACCATATACGTGTAGCTGAAATTGAAATAACCAGGAGTCGAATAACAAAAAAACCACATATAACCCATGACACCATGAACTTTTTCATCAGTAAATATTATCTTTCCACAAAGTCAAGTCAGCTTCTGCAAGGTAGCAAAACCAACTCACACACCCACACATTTCTTGTAGCAGAACCTACATATACTAACCAAATATCGGATATACCCTACAAATCCTGTAACCACGTTGATGTTCTAGCGCATTTGCCCATGCAATACCATGTATGGCAATAACAACTTCAAATTGTACCCCAAATTCCATTAAACTTGACTCTGTCTTTACCTCCACAAAAACCCAAAACCCAAACCAAACATATACCCACGACCCTGCAAAATGATAACCCATGCAGCAGATATTGTGCTGCAAACCCACCCACATGTTCATGCAGAATGGACAGTTTCCATTATTCAACACTTATTAACACTTCCTCAAGCTGAGTTCAAAGCAACATGCCTTCCTCAAAGCCCAAAAACTTGAGGCAGCATCTGAGCTGTAACACACAAATTCAAAATTTACTCATTGTTGACACTCCATAATCGTTAGGGCATCCATATGTGTGTTATGCACGAAATGAATAGACAGCAGGCCTAACAAAACCGACATCCATATACATAATATCAGTAAAAAAAATCAATTAAAAGGCATCATGATGCCATATATCCAATCATAGAGGGATCCAATGATAACCAAGACCCGTGGTAGATCTATTATGAGTAATTTTACTTTGTATTTGCAAGAGAAAAGGAATTAAAAAATAACTAATAATTCCTGAGTCATACAAGAGCAACTCCACCCATTAGCATAAAAAAAAACAAAGGGGAATTTTCAGCTAACCCCCAAATAAACTGAATACAACAAATTCAACGACTCAATTCTACTTCAAAACCACGCTTTCACCTATTTGAACATAAAAAAAAAGGCATGGACCATATTTCAATTTTCACAGCAACAACGAACATAAAAGTCATTTAAATTTATCCCTCAATTTGTTGTCATCAACGAACAACGTATGACCCTGAACTATTGGTGTTAGCAGTAGTCAAGTTGAAATTTCAATCAAATCCAATGCTAATAATTACACGTAAAAATATATCATTTCAATTGTTCCCACATATGTCATCAATACCCAATAAAGAATGTCCGGAAACTATTAGTATTAGCAGAGTCAAGTTGATATTTCAATCAAATCCAATTCTAATTACACGCAACAAAAAGAAAACAGCAAAGACATTAGGCTTATTTGGATTTGATTTTTTGAGCTTATCTATTGGCATGAGTTTTGTGAGATTGTTAGGGAGAATGTATGAAAACAGCTAATAAGATTGTTCATAAGTTGTTTTCAGCTTTATTTTAACAAATTCTCCAAAATAGCTTATGAAAACAGCTTATAGCTTATACCAAAACCAATTTAAGTGTTATAAGCTGCAAACAAATTGTTTATCCAAACTTGTTTTTGTGTTTTTGATGCCACAAGAGAAAACAAACGAACAAAATCTAAAACTTCATACCTCAACCTCTTAAAACAACAACAACAACAACAACAAAAATCTAAACCAAACAACATAGCAAACAATTCCTAATTTGCATCATTTGAATCATTTCATTACCTTCTCAAATCCTAACCTAGTGTTGTCAACTGTGGTGCGTGGAAAATAGTGGCTTGTTCAAACTCCACGACGTAATAAAATGGCGGTTTGTTCAAACTCCGCTACATAACAGTAGTGATTTGTTCAAATTCTGCTATAGCAGGCAGCTATTAAGCAACATTTTACTAACGAGTGAAACATACACCAGACACTACACTGACACGTAGACTAAAATAATATTTTGAAAAAGAAAATAAAAATGACATAATTGAATGTAATCAAACGTCTCACTATCGTGTTGGTGTAGACCACATGTCAACACCAAACACACCTTCATTTAGAAGTGTTGGTGCTACATAACAGAAGACTAACAAATCACATTAACAAACAAATTAATTATATTATTCTCAATTCCAAAATTAAAAAAATTGAAACCCAAATTTGATACAAACCTAATTTAAGAAAATGAAATTGAATGTAATCACATGTGTCAATACCACGCCTTCAATCAGAGGTGTGAGGAAACCAACAAATCAAACTAAGAAACAAATCCAGTATATAATTCAAAATTTCTAATTCAGATATTCAAAAATTCAAAAAACCTAATTCAATAACAACAAGCAAAATCAAAAAACAACAACGAAGATAAAATCTAGAAAAGGAACGAATTACAAACCGGCGTCATCGGAATAGCGATCGGAGCGAGAATAATTCACAGGAGGAGGATCACGGCGGAGTTCACCAGGTTCGTAATCGTTGGAATGAGCAGCAGCACCGGGAGGTGAATTTTCGGTGAGGGAAGGGCGGACGACGAGGCTGCTTAAGAGAGGTTGGTGGTGATGATGGTGAGATGGTGGTGATTGAGATGGAGATGTTGAAGACATGATTGGAAAAAGAGAATAAGAAGAAGAAGAAGAAGATTGGTGGTGAAATTTGTTTGTTTTGAGATCCCGGTGAGAGGTGTTTATAAAACCCTACACCGTGTGTGTCCAATGAAATGAATACTATTTTTATTTTTTATTTGTATCGTTTTTATTGATAAAAACGAGAGTAATGATATTTGAACAATAGATCACTTTTGTGACATTTTTTTTTCTTTTTCTTTTCATTTGTTAAAAACGATAGAGAGAGAAAAAAGATGAGAAAGAAAGTTGTTAAAAAGTTTTCACAAAATAGTTATATTAATATCGTTTCTCTAAAAATGATAGAAGTTTGTAAAGTTGTTCCGAGGGAGATGAGTTAATTTATTTTATCTTCAATACTCTTTATTAAAATTATTATTCTACTAACAGCTTTATTTTTCGGATAATATTATTTATATTTTCAATTTATTTTTTTGTTAAATTCCATAATAATATAAACAATTCCGCTATAATAAAATCAAATATTTATTTGTTTAATTATATTAATGTTATATTCCACATACAATAAAATAAATATAGTTAAGCACGGTAAAAATGTGAAAAGACGAGCATGTTACTTCCTGACGATAGTAATCCATACCAATTTTTTTATTTTAAGAACCATTATATTAATAAGATACATTATTTTTTGGACTTTTACATTCACTTATAAATTAGTCTGCTTAAATTAACACCGGAAGGATCAAACACGTGATCTTACAGATAAGCACACACTAAGTTTCAATGACTAAGAGACCTTGACAGTTATAATTGATCGATAGTCTGAAGAGAAAATAGTTCACAAGCTCCTGGAGATAATGTTGAGCACGAAATAGTTCACAAGCTCCTCTTACTTAGTTGGTTATAGTGGTCCTGGGACAATCACTATTGTTAACAGGTGATTTTTCAAGCACTGCTTCATAATATTATGTGGCTACACAATCATGGTTAGCCTTCTTTAGCTTACTTCATAGTTTGATATTACATATACGCAAGCATTTGTAGAAGCATTATTGATTGCAAAACCATGATGGTTTTTCGAGCTATTTAAGACTTATCAATGTGCTGTTACATATTTTTTTTGGTGAAGGTCATAATAAAAAAGCAAAAGCTATCTAGAAATCAAAAGTATTAAAGTAGAGCAACAAGAGCAATCCATCAGGAGGTGTCACCAGTGACGGAGCCAAGAATTTTATAGAGTTTGGACAAAATTTTTGACCGCAAATTCACATCGAGTCTGATAGTTTTATGAATTATTCATCTTTAGAATTTATAGTAGAATAGAAAATATAAAAAATAAAATAAAACAATGTTAAGTTTTAGCGACAACCTTCTTCAAATTCTTCAAAAAATAATAATTTAGTGATAGCCGTAATCATAGGTAGAGGTCCATAATATTTTTAAAATGGACTCCTTAGAATTACCTACGTTTTGTCCGTAGGTAAAGGTGGAAAACATGCAGTGACAACACATTTGGCTGACAGACAGATTTAGATACGAAAATTTACCCTATAGTGATGGATTTTGGCAGTCACTACAAGTCAAATTTCTTGTAGCGATACAAAGAAAGTAGCGGTTGAGCCTGGGCGTGTGCCCAGGCTAGCTGGGGGGGGGGGGGGGGGGGGGGGGGGAGAAAGCCC
>Ga0228710_1000221_pt1 | contig 59342 bp, 26 predicted proteins | sample MedpolnodulmetaG_FD_177995 | JGI IMG/M metagenome (GOLD analysis project Ga0228710, IMG submission 177995) | Root nodule microbial communities from Medicago polymorpha collected in Santa Monica, California, United States - pink nodules | ecosystem: Host-associated > Plants > Roots > Nodule... | reverse complement strand
TTCAAAGGAAAATACAGATCTACGACGAACCCTGTCACGCCGGCTACGATATGGGAAAACCCATGTCGTCGGCGCAACCATTTGAAAAACAGAGCCACCACGAACCCAGTCTTCCGGCGAAATCACCGCCGAGAGAACAAGACCTGAGGTGATGCGGATGGACGTTCCATCTTCGCACCACCAGCCACCGTCGTTACATCATAACAGAAGGTATTTGGAAAAGAAGGGGCGGCGGCAGAGATAAGAAAGTTAGATAGGGTTCAGAGCGATTTTGGAAAAGAAGGGTAAAATTTAACAAAAGTTATTGAATAATCAAAAGTTAAATATGTCTTTAGTGTTAATCAAAACTATAGGGATTAGGCATAGTAGAGAGAGGGAAAGTGATACTTAAAATAAGAAATTATATTAATAATGATGATGATGTGATACAAAAGACAAATTACTAAACTATTCTAAGATATAATCATCGTATTATGAGATATCCTCTGGATATTATAGAGATTATATATGACAGAGCACTATAGTGCCGTTTGATCCATGTAGCCGACCCTACTTAGTGGGATAAGGCTTGGGTGCTGTTGTATTCTCTGGATATTACAATTTACAACACCACCCACAAACATAAGCTTAAAAAGGAAAATTAACCAGACAATGCTCCACAAAACATGACTGCCAAAACTCATGGCTCTGCAAAACCAGTGCTCCTCTACGACTGTGCTTGATACCGGTAAAAAAGGGTTTTAATATGTTCTATAAAAAAAAAAATTATGATCAAATACTTGGTAAATAATCATTAAAACAAACATGATTTTCCCCCCACGGCTTAATTAAAATTTTAAAATCAGAAACACTAATCCCAAGGAAGTTTATCTTTGGCACTGTCCTAACATCTTAACATTCATTTCTAAACATGAAATTGTTGCTCCAACTTCCATGTATTAAAACTTTATAGGCTTAATTAATGAGTGAATGAATACAGTTTAAGACTAAATACAGTCAAGTTGGACATATAGGCTTCAGAAAAGTGCCTTGAATGATATAAAAGAAGTAAATCATTCAATGTGATTGGAAAGAAATAAATGAACAAAGAGCGAAGTACCAGATCTGGCAATATTCTCTTTCAAGACAAATAGTCCACCTGGTTTGAGGCCAACCTATATTAATGTCATTAGAAAAAACAAAGGACAAAAGTGAGATATTTTGTAACTTCAATTAAAGTTAGATAACAATAACAGGATGAAAATTTTGCATACTTTTTTGAATAACCAAATCAGAAGTAAAGAAAGAATTGACTTTACCCATCAATTGAGAGTTATGATAGTTTAAATTGAACAAAAACCATCACATGGCTAATACTTAAGAATAACCAATAAATACTATATATTATCAATCCTTAGAGGTGCTAAGCTTAATTAAATACAAACTTCCAAAATAACAAATATTTCTGTACACCGAAATAGTAAGAGGTACAGTTTCTTCTATGACCTAATCCATTTAGCTTTCGAACATTTAGTGCGAGTAAGTGACAGCTTTCTGATCGTCTAAAAACCAAAAGATTCCTAATAATGAAAAGTTGGATATGTTATACATGTTTGTATAAATGGTTGCTGAATTCTTATAATGAAATATCATTCACTGGAATTATGCAAGACTTGCAAGTTAGCAAGCACTAAGCAACATCACATATATGGTAATTTGGTAAATGTGAACAAAAACAATTCAATCATATAAAACCTTAGATAATCAATAAAATGGATCACATCATCAAGATGCAATTGTCTTTCAGTTTTCAAATATTGGTAGATAAAGCTCTTATGCTGAAGCCTTTAGTAAATCCTTAATTCTGCTGAATATTCTTATATCCAAAATTAAATGTATTAAATGTATTTCTCGACTCTCAATTAATGAATACCCTGATATGCATAGTCATAAATATTAATCAAATAAATGAAAACATACCTTTGCCCTCTTGAAAAATGTAATAAAATCATCATCAGTGAGATGGCCAATACACCATTGAATCCATATTACGTCATACCTTCCAACATCTGGTGTAAAATCCTACATCAAGAAAACAAAGAGGTGCTCAATAACTTCACTGGAGAAAATATCAAAAGGAATACTGAAATTAACAGTACTGAAAGAAAGCAGAATAACATAGCCCAAAAAAACACCAATCAAAGATCCAATAGTCAGATAAATCAAACATACTAGGTTGTTTAGTTATCATATTCATTTATTTATCGTAATATCCTTGTATTGTTTAAGAGTACTTAAGTCTATAGGCTGTTTTCATGCAATTCAATCTGTATGAGTAAGACACATGTAAAGGGTCTCTCTGCACATACGATCAGAAAGTGGTAACCTCTCTTTCTAAAATGTCATGTTATTGTCGTTGTTTAAATAGCATTCACTATGACCATTTTTTATCTTATTTGCTCCTACTGGGTAATAAAAGGCAGGGAGATAACATATTTCAATGTGAATTTCACACTCTATTCACAGTGTGATTCTTTCCTCTTCAACCTCAAATAGTGCATCATTAAATCATAAGAAAACTGATTTTTTTTTCCTTCTCAACCTTCCTGCATAAACTGTCTTTCTATCTCATCAATTAAGACGGAGTCCAGTTTAACACAGTCTCTACAAACCACCATCTCTGTAAACCAAAAAAGCTCTACCAAATAAAATTTTCCCTTCCATTCACAACCCACACATCCCTTCCCAATCCCAAGTGCAACGGAAAAAATAATTTTTAGTTTAAATAGTCTAACCACAGTATCACTTTTAATGTTGTCTTCTCCTTATTTTATTTTTAAAAAATTCTGATGTGTTTTTGCTCTAACAAGTTTCTAAGAAGCACTCCTTTAAATCAAGAGGAAAATGAAATGAAGAACAAATTTTAAGGAACTGTAAAAAGCACTGCAATGGATGAGGTCTCCACGTGAAAGAGACCGGAGCCTCTAAATAGTGTTTGGTCTTTTGAGGCATTCAAAATTTGTTGCTTTATATGGCATCATTTTGGAAATTCAGTTGCCGCCTGGCTGGTCCACCATATAGTATGTCACTCAAATAAAGTGGAAGTACTGAGATTTGTTAAGTATGCCGACAATATTGGTTTCGGAGGAAGATAAACGATCTATTGTAAGTTTTCTTATTACGTGTATCTTTTTAGGCGGGTGTGCCCAAAAGTGATGAGTTGGGCTTGTGACCACACAAGAAATACTTCTATTTTACATTTGATATTATCTCAAGTTCTCGTTTATCTAACCGGATGAAAATAAAATACTGCCATTCATGTGAAGGTGAAGTACACACACCTGAAGAGGCACACAATAAAAATTAACTGCTTTGTGCATATCTGAATTTGTATAATCTCCAGAGGTCAATGTTTCACGTGCAGCCTCTAAGAAATGTGATACTGGCTCAAGAAGATCAACCTGGATTTTAAAGCAAATAAGAAATAATAAAAGATGATTAATTAACTTAAAAATATCAAGCATGTAAGAGTTCCAAATTGAGTTTAAATAAAAAAAAATTATCAACACAGGAAACAGAGTTTGCATACAAAAGACATTGATGATAACAAAACAAATGAAAGCTAGACTGCATCTCGAACAGTACATTGTAAGAAAAAAAATTATATGAAAAAAGAGTAGCAAAGGAAGAGAGAAACAAAGAGACAAAACATATTAGTATCCATGCTAAATACTAGTTGGAGCTAAATACTAGTATTTATTAATAGAACAAGGTCGTGGCACTAAAATGCTCAACCCGAACAAAGGCTAAATATTTTAAATTTATTAGGCTTGACATAAAAGGTTGCAGGTCAACATGCCCTGTGTACAGGTTATCTTAAGTTCTTGTGAAATAGCCCCATATAAGCTCAACACAAACCCCTATAACTCACGCCATGTTAAAAATTACTGCTGCTAATTTTATATGCTTTGCAATATTACAATCTCTGCTTATCTCCTCTACCATTTTCCTTCTGAATAAAATAATTGCTTGATATTCTGGAAGCTGCTAAGTAGATTGCATTGATAGTTAATACACATATGGGGCGGGGGGGAGGGGATTAAATAGTAAGGAACATCTACATTTAGTTTGTCTTCTCTCCTTAGTAGTCTCTCAAATATGGCAACATTAAATCGCCTTGAAATATAAACGGTTAATAACATGATCTCAGAAGAGAGAAATAACTTTTAGGGTAGAATGTAACAAACCTCATTGAAGTGTCTTATCAATAGATTTTTGGTAACCCTACCAATGCCAGAACCACAATCTGAAAATTAAAGAATTCACAAATCAGTTAATATTCCAAGAATAATAATAAAAAAAAATATTACGAAAAAAAGTACCAAGAGCAACGAGTGGTTGAGTTTTAGCATCGGCATTAAAACGTTCAGACAATATTATCTTCAAGAAATCATCACTGCAAGTAATATCAGGTTCATTAACATCTGCATACCCTCCTAATACACCATCCACAGTTGCATTAACACCCTGCTCATACAAAATAATCAAAAATCAGAAAAGTGATTATTTGATTGAATAAGAAAAAGTGATTATTGTGAATTACTACCTCCCAGTAGGAGACACCTTGTTGGTACCAGAGGGTTTTCTTGGAGTCTGAGCCGACTTGTTCTTTCCACATCTCGTCGGCGGTTTTGTATTCGCGACCATTGGAATCTGAGCCGCCGGCTTCCATGCAGGCTGTTGTTTTCTGGATTTTTGAGGGGAAAGTGGAGACACTGATTTTGTAAGTACAGTGACAAGGAAGTGGAACCCAACAACAACACAACATAACTCAAACTTAACAACAAAAATAAGATTATTATCTGAATTAAAAATTTACTTTAAATGTGTTTTTGGACCAGAAAAAAAATTAAAATGTATTTTGTTAACCTTCTAGGTATTAATAATTTAAAACTTACTTTGTTTTAATTACAAACAAAAAAGTGAAAGACGTGTCATTGTAAACTAATCAAACTTAAAAACGTAGACCCGCTCCATCAAAATAGTTTATTATTTCTTGTGAATTTTAAACCATAAATAATCATTCAAATAATTTATTCATGTTGATCCAATTTACTATTTGTCCATGAAATTTAGACTATTTGATGGTGATTGTTGGTTCTACAACCATTTAGATTTATTGGATTATAACTCTCAATCACACAAAACTTATTAAAAAATATGATTTTTTTTTTTGAGGAAATTAAAAAATATGATTTAATGAGTGTTTTTTTGCTTCGGACCATATGATTCTCGATGACTAATTTCAGGGAATTCTTTCATGGTCACAACCTCAAATGAAAAACATTTGGACACACTTATAACAAATGGAAAAATTAAAACAAAAATAATATAATCACATCAATCAACATCATTTAGTTTTATTCTCATTTAATTTTTTTTATTTGATGTGAGTGTGCTCAAATGTTTTTCATTTAGGATTGTTCACATAAAAGAGTTTCTTCTAATTTCAAAGGTCGAACAATTCACATTGTACAAGATGAGAAAGAGGCAGCTCAAAGTGGTGCTACAACACAACAATGGTTGTTGACAGTGTTCTTGATTGTTCTTCACCGATGAGGGTTGGTGTACCTTTAAATACACTCTAATGCAAAAATTAGTAAGGTTCAAAGGTGTTTTGAAGAACATCTTAGAATAAAAATTGTATTCCTGTGTTTGAGGTGGTGGTGCTCTATTTATAGATTTTCAATAGGTACAAGAACATTTGACGATCATACCCTTATGGTTCAAGGATCAGCCATCTGTTCAGTTGATTGAAGGGCTTAGATTGGCATTGAGCATCTTATTCGATGCTTTGCAGCCTTTTGCTGACAGATGTAGTCTTTAAATGCTTCGGGTGTCTTACTTGACCTTTGCTTTACTAATGGATTTTGGACCAGAGAATTGAGTCTCTGCCCAATCTAAAATATATTCCAAATATTTCTATTTTTTATTTTTATAATAATCATATGTATATTATTCTGAAGAGATAAAAAAGATTGGTAGAGCGGAAGCAATATTTTGTCGATGTTGAAAGTGAAGGTGGTACATGCAAGTACTTTGATACTCAAGTTAGTGAATGAAGAATGTGAGAGGTTTCAAAGTAGAAAGATTGGGTACTTAATGTTATTGTGAAGGAATGCGCTTAACTTATATTGTACGATGAAGGAATCGTTGGGGAGGAAAGAAGAACCGTTACAAATAGCGTTTGGTAGCCGTTGAAAGGCATTGTAGCCACAAATCGTTATAAATTGTGTTGATCTATATATGTCCGACTGACTTGGTCTCATGCTAAACATGATTTGTTATGTGTCGTACTACTATGGCATAATGATCCTTAGCCCATTTTTGAAAGAGAAATGATATTTTTACAATCATTTTATGATTATTTTTAGACAACTCTCTCATACTCGTATCATATTTTTACTCTCTTCATTTTTCTCTTTCTATTGTTTTTAACTAATAAGAAGAAATAAAAAAATCCTAATAATTGTCTTAAAATAGTTGTAAAAATAACATTACTCATTCTAAAAGTATCGATCCTTGTTTAGTATTTACTAATTTTCATCGGACAATTCTGCAAGTTTAATCTTATTTATACACATATCTCAGATGTTCAAAACATTTTTTACATAAATATATTTCAGTTTTATAAAAAAAAAGTAATCAATTACAATGATAAAAAAATTGCCAATTATCTCACAAAAATGTAAAAAGGAAAATGATGATACAAATAATAAAATAAATAAACCAAGCTTGTGTTTGTCTATTTAAAGGTGGCCAGGTAAGTCCCTTCTCTACACCACTCGAGAGTTCCATTCAAACAGTTTTCAAAAAGGGAAAGGTTCAAGAAAGAGAGAAAGAAAATGTCTTCATCTGGAAATGTGAAAGAGAAAGAGAGTAAGAGTATGTCTTCTTCTTCATCAGTGTCTGGGAATACGAATGGTGGGGTTACAGATGAACAAAACAACAGCGAGTCTATGCTGCGACAATTCGACCTGGACACGAAGTATGGGCCTAGCATTGGGATGACGAGGCTGGAACGATGGGAGCGTGCGAGGGAGTGGAAAAAGAATCCTCCGCTGGAAATTAAGGAACTGATCTTGAAGAGTGGTAATGTTCAGCAAGAAGGCCTGTGGAACAATCGCGTTTAGAATGCTAGATGTTAGTATAATATATAATCTTGTTTCTTGCTGTTAGTTATAATATAATCTTGTTTCTTTATGGACCTTTTTGTTTAGATTTTTCTTAGGGAAAATCAGTTTCTATATATTTGTTTTGGATTTGATATATCTAAAATGTGTGTTTGTTTTTGTGCATCGTTTAGTAGTTTCTTTCATATGTTGAAGAAGATATAGCAGGATTACCAGTAGTTTCTTGGGAAGCAAGTAAGAAAGAAACAATAGTGAATTAATTAAATTTGATCATAAAAATCGTTGACTCTATTCACTCTTTTCTTTTTTCACTATCTTGAATCAATGGTGTAAATCGGGAAAACATATTTTCGAATCTTTTAGCAAGTCTCATGTATGCAGTCATGGAAATTGAACCACAAATTCAAATGGTTTTAATTGATACAATGATACATACACATCTTTATAGATCATAAAACCAGAAGATATAAAATCAATTACGATGATATAGGAGATGTTTAATTTATCAGAGGAAATGTAGAAGATACAGCAACTTGAGGGAGTAAATTCGAAGTCAGATCATTGTATCATGATTATTGACAAGAAATGAAATTGAAAAAGAGGAATACAAAAATAGCAACCATTGCATGAAAAAGTATCACACCTTATGACTAAATCAATAAAGACTGTGTTTGTGAGTCTTAGCTAGAATTTGGTTCGAATTTAACTAGCTTATTGCATGATCATTATTAATATATTTTGTAACGATCACGATTTTACGAGTTTATGCACATTACTAGTGTTTTTATTTTGCAACAAACAAGATTTTACTTGCTTATTGGGTTTTGTGGTGTAAGGTACCACTTTTTTGTTGCATTATACAGGAATGAAGAAATACATGACTAATCTTGTTTATTGATTTACAATTTTTTCTTACTTGTACAAGTTAAACATAATAGAAACTAACATTTTCACTAAACTCAAAAACCAAATAAACTATGACTCATCATCTTAGGGAACTGTTAGTCCTAAGCAATTTGGGCCTAAATCTATTTTTCTTGTGTCATGACATTTGGATAACTTATCATTGCAACTAAGAAAATTTTACTCTACACTGTTAATTTTTAATTGAAGTTAGTTGAGAAGTTCAAGTTAGTTGAGATAAGAAGAAGCTAAAATTGTTTGTTAAGGTTGCTAGCTATTTTTGGGCAAGTTAGTTAGTTTTGAATAATTACTTGTAGAGCAAGTAATGTACACATTTATTGAATTTTTTTAGAAGATAATAAACCTTCATTGAAAAAAACACATATTTTTGATCCATTGTTTTAGTAGTGATACATGGACACTCATATATAGGGTATACCCATTTTATACCATTGATCACCTTCTTATCGGGTACATGATACATCCATTTGACTACAAATTTAGGCGATTTAGATAATCTGCAATAAACTACAAACAATCCAAATTCAAATATATGTCACTAAGTGTAGCTAAAAGTTAGCCAAGAAATATAGTAAATTAGTACAACTTTACAATACATGCATAAAACTACTACGATAGTGAATGAAGTATAATCAAAAGTCAGAACAGAGATAATGATAGTTCCAAGGATTAAATCTAAGGAAATATATTTCCTTAAATATTGTGACTTATCTGAACTGAACATGCTTATGTCCCTTAACTTTATCTCCATGAAATGTTTTATGATTTGCAGATGTTAAAACAAGGTTAGCCTTGTATGCCTTTGATACAATATTAAATATTTGAGCCAAGCTTGGATGCTCTTTGTTTGATTGGTCTATGCACATTAATCCCAGGGATAAAGCCTGTTTAACTTGGTGCAAAGTTGTTTCAGTAACATTTATTCTCTCATCAATCATCTGCTGCAAGTCTGCAAGATGAAGGCTTCTCATGTAGCTAACAAAACCGGCATCATATCCATCAAAGTCCTCTTGAACCCTCTTGTTCAGTATCATCTCTAGCAGAAATACTCCAAACTTACACACCTCTATAATATAATAAAAATAATTAAATTCAATTACCATATAAGACATAAAAACAAGGAAAAGGAAAAAAGAAAAGACATCATGTTGGAAGAAATCTTGATTGTGCATGGTAATTGTCTATTACTAGCAGAAAGACGCGCACATTTTTATATTCATATTTTATGTTTTTGACATTATGTGTGTATATTTGAAGTGTGGTGCACCAAAACATGATATTACCGTTATAATAGATTCTTACTTCTTCTACTGTTGCTTCTTTCTCCAACTTGAAACCTTGAAATCAATGGTTCTAGTTTATCAGATAACAAAACACTACTTGTCTTAAGATCATAATCAACTTCAGGCCATTCCTCATGCAGATATAGCATGCATTCAACAACTCCCATCAAAACTTTCACTCTATGATTCCATGATGGACTTGCCCCTGATAGCCACATTTCAACATTTTCTTCTTCTGTCCATTCTGTTATAATAGCCCTGAATTTTCTACCTTTACACCATCCTAAAACCTTAACAAGATTCTTGTGGTTTAACTCGGACAGAATCTTACATTCCTCAACAAATTTATGATAACTATCCCTTGATATATCATCCCAATACATCTCAATTTTCACTTCAGTTCCATCTCTTAACACCCCTTTGTAGATATGGACAATATCACTCTTACCAACCAAATTTTTGTTCGAAAAACCACAAGTTGCAGCCTTTAGAATTGCTGGTGTAAATGTAAATCCTCTACTACTTTGAAGTATTCTTGGTAGAAAATCAGGTCTTTGAAAACAAAGCCATCCCAAGAAAATTACCATCAAAATGACAAGAATAGGAAAACCAACCAATAAAATGATAGCTTTTATAGTAAACTTTTTGTGATCAATTAGAGCACCAGAATGAAGAAAACTAGAAGCATTAAACTTTTTGAAGAATTGTGAATCAGAAATTTCACTCTCTGAGAAACAGTTATAAGAAAGGTTAAGAAAAGTGAGGTTAGTTAGTGAAGAGAAACTTTGGATTGGAATTTCACCAGAAAACTCATTGATACTTAAATCTAGAGACTGAATTTGTGTGCAATAAAGAACATCATTTGGAAAACCACCCTTTACAGAATTGTTGGAGAAATCAATGGACTGAATACTTAAAGGACAATATTTCCAAAAGAACGCGAAAGACAAGTAAAGAGATGCAATGTTTGGTCGGTTACGAAGATCGATTTTAGGAAATGATTCAACACAATTGGGGTTGTTAGATTCATTGCAAAGATGACTAGCAACAATAGTGTGTTTGAATATTTCATCAAGGTCCACCATGGGAGAGGAAGTACAGTATCTGAGAGAAGGATTTTTGAGACAGTTGTTGAAAATTGTAGTGTTGAAATCTGGTGGTTTGTGCAAGTTTTTGAGGTCTTCTAGGACAGTTGCACATAATGTTGTTTTAGGACATAACAAAGATGATAAAATTATCGGAACAAAGAGGAAGCAAGTTGATGAAATGGTGGTAGCCATGATCATGAATGTGTTATTATCTAGGATAGATGATTTCAGAACAACAATTGGTAAAGGAAACTAATTTAGTGATGATATGGAATAACTGTCATTCATTCTTGTCCCTTGCTGCAACCGTAACCCAATAGAGAACCGTAAGACGGTGAGAGGACTAAACAAACTCGCACAGTTCTTCAAATACGTAGCAGTAAATTAGGTGAGATTTAAGTCTGGAGTTAAATCAATAAATATAAGAGAATTAATATTAATTTTTTTGCTAACTCATAGAAATACATGATATTGTAAAATCTCTTTGATAGTAGAAGGGTGGAAATGGTTAAGAATTTATTTTAGAAATTGAACTGAATAACCTTTTTTATTCCTTAAAAAAAACTTTTTTATTTTCATAATTTTACTTATTTTTTTATCATCATAAATGTAGAATACTGATTGTATATATAAAATAATAATTGAAAAAATATCATTATTACAATCAGGGTCGGTCCTAAGATTTTTATTGCCCTGAGCGAATTAATAAAATTATGTCCTTTTAATTATTTTAATGTCTTTCTTCTTGTATTTTTTATTGCAAAAGATTAATTCATAATCAAGGTTCTTTAAAAACATATTTTCAATATAATTAATCAAAGCAATTTAGAAAGAAATATATCTATGTAGTACTAACTACTACATACAAATAATAATTTTGGTGCCCCTATGAAAATGGTGCCCTGGGCTCCCGCTCCTCGAGCCCGCCCTCAGGGCCACCCCTGATTACAATAATCAAATAACAATATTAAAATCAAACCAAAAATAGTAATATTTAAAAACTTATAACAATAATTATGAATAAAACATTCATTTCATTAATCATTATTATTGGACTGGTATAAGTCGATCAGATAAAGAACAAATGTTTATGCCATAAAAAGCACGACGTTTAGTGGACTATAGACTAGGATTGGTCGACCATATAAAGAACAAACACACACGCCTTAACAAACTTGACGCTTAATGGACTGTGAACTGGTATGGACAACCATAGAATATGGCTTGCAATATCTTGACTTAACTGGCTAGCAAGATCCAATTTAGTATTGACTTAATTGTTCAAGTCATGCTACCTCATCCCGCCTATCAAAGTCGCACTTAGCACTATTAAGTCATGGTAATCTCGCCCCAAATTAGGCTACGCAAATAAACTTGTGGTTCCATTGAAGTTTAGGATGACCTGCCACGCAACATAGTAACGTAAGTTACATATGCCTTGATTCCCCGTGTCATGTATGAATAATCAACGTCTCTTAAAATGTGTCTCAGTTTCACGCGTCTTGTATGGACAAGTTGCAACCTTGTTCACGTGTGTTCGTACTCGTACCATAGAACCAATGAGAGGCTCTGAATCACAACTTAATGTAGTTATAATATTCTTGAAATTTAAAATATATTAGAGTAAATTACACTCCCCTCCCCTCAAAGATGCTTCAATTACACTCCCTTCCCCTTTTATGTTAAAATATACACTCCCCTTCCTTGAAAAGTAAAATTTATACTCCCCTCCCCTATAAGATGCTTAAATTACACCCCCTCCCTTAATAATTAAATATGGACTACATTTTAATCTATTTTAACATAAATAAATATTTTTATAATATATATTAATTTTGAATCACCATTTAAAAATATAATTTCGTTTCTTTATAATCTAAATGTCAATGACAATTAAATTTAAATATTTTGCTATTAATTTTATAATTTAGAGTATAAAATTAACTTTTAAACAACCATATTTTACTGTTTTTTGTAATTTTACGCATATTTAAATTTTATTTTGGGTTGTTTCCTATTTTATAATAGGGTTTAAAACCATATGTTAATGACATTGTGAATAGAAAATTGCAAAAAAACATGTATTTAAATTTTAATGAAATTAAAAAAGTCCCGCAATATTATTTTTTCGAAGTCTATTAGATTATTATTTTTTGCTAGACTATTAGAAATTAAAAAAAATTATTGAGGGAGTAAAGTGTATATTTTAACATAAGAGGGGAGGAGAATGTAATTCAAGCTTCTCTTAGGGGAGGGAAGTGAAATGCTTTAATATGTTTTGAATAAGAGAGGAGGAGAGTGTATATTTTAACATAAGAGGGGAGGAGAGTGTAATTCAAACATCTTTGAGGGGAGGGGGTGTAATTTACTCTATTTTCTAATATGTTTTGAATAAGAGGGGAGGAGAGTGTATATTTTAACATAAGAGGGAAGGGAAGTGTAATTCAAGCATCTTTAAGGGGAGGGGAGTGTAATTTACTCAATATATTAACCATAAACATTAATTTATCATTCTCTAAAAAGTTGCTCTTTAAAAAAATATGAATGATTTTATCATTTTCTCCTATATTTTATCCCCTCCAAACTCCCAGACAAAGCCTTACGAGGCTTTTTTGAATCATGATTGCTAGTTCGACCTGTATATTTTTGTTTGAGTCTTAGAATGTCCTTGGCGCTCTACCTAGACAACCCACATGTTGCAACATGTGTTTACATACATGAACATTTTAGCTCACTTGGTATAACTTGTTTTTTTCATACATGAACAAGTATATTTATGTTCTCGCACCATTTTGAATTTTTATTTAAAGACAAATATTAATAGTTAGTTTCATTTTTACTTCTTTATTCAAGTTTAAACCAAAAATTTCCAACTCTTTATCCCTTAACTCAAATAAGTAGATCTATCCAAATCCCACCATTTTGAAAAAACTGAAATACTTAGTCAAAAAAATAAAAAAATATTATACCAAATATTGCTATCTATTTTATGTAATAATCTAGCTCTATGCATGATTTTATGTGTTCTTTTCATTGAAAAGGAAAAAGATACGGACTTATTTAAAGGTGGGGTCCGTGGTGCTTTAGACAAGCCGAGAATTTCAACCATTTTCAAAATTCAAAATTTGAAAGGAGAGAGAGAGAGAGAGAGAGAATGTCTTCGTCGGTATCTGGGAATATGAAGGGTTTCTACAAGCAGAAGAAAAACACCAATCTCACCACCACCGCCAAATCATCCAAGTCCAGAAAACCTCCGATTCACGCCTCCACTTCACCATCCCTCAACTCCATCCCAGATCTCCAAGGTTCAATTTCATTTCTAGGGTTTTCTCACCCCCAATCACCTTCATCTTTTCTTAATTTCATATATTTTATTTTTCTAATCTGATTTGGTTGATTTTACTACAGATGAACACAACGGAAGCGAGGCCGTTCTGCGACAATTTGACATGAACATGAAGTATGGACCTTGTATGGGGATGACGAGGCTGGCACGCTTGGAGCGTGCTGTGAAGCTTGGTTTGAATCCTCCGGAGGAAATCGTGGAACTGTTGAAGAGTGGTAAAGTTCAGCAAGAATCCCTTTGGGACACTCGCATTTAGGATGCTGCTTAAATGTAATAATCTTGTTGTAGCTTCTGACTTGTTTGTTTGTTTGTTTAGGTTTCGCTTAGGGAAAATCAGTTTCTTGCTGTTTCCCCTTTCCCTGATCCCTAGTAGTAGTATGTTATGCTATGTGACTCCAAATCTCGTTGTTATACAAGTATTATTATTGCTGTTTGTTTCGTTAATTGGATCTTCTGTTAAGTGAATGTTTCTGGTTATCAAGTTTGGATTTTGCACTTGATGTCTAAAATATGTTGTTTTTGTGCATCATTTGCTAGTTTCTTTGTATATACCAGGAAGAGTTTAATTGATTAGAGGAAACGAAACAAGAAAGAAAGAAATGATAGCAAATAGATAATTAAAATCTTTGACATTATTGATTCTTTTCCACTATCTTGATCAATCATGTAAATTGTGAAATTCTAGCGCACTTGTTTTGTTTAAAATGTTATGTGCGATGTTTCAACGTTTATGATGTTTCGCTCAATGTTCCAACATCACGTAATAAACAGAAATAAAAAACAAGAAAAATAAACGACAGGAAAGTAAATGGCACAGTGAGTTTGTTGACCCAGTTCGGTGACAAACACACCTACTCTGGGGGTTACCAAGCCAGGAAGAAAATTCACTATTATAGTTCTTATTCTATAGCTCTCAGCAAACTCCTTGTTTACACTAAAACCTAGGACCTACCTGTATTGACTTCAACCTAGGAACTCCTAGATCTGAGATCCCATCTCACTATCCTATGGTCAGTCACAACCCCTGTGACCTATCAGACCTAAACACAAATTCAATGATGAAGTTACCTTCAAACAAACAACTAGCACTTTGTTTCACAATTTCAGTGTAGTACACAAGAGTATCAAACTCAACGCACAGTCCTTAACATGTATCACAAACGATACAAGAAAGGTTCACAATAAATGTTTTAAACTTGCATCAACATGATACAAGAGTAGAGCACATGTAGACCCAAAACCCTAAAATCTAAACTTTTTAGAATGACGGCTTGAATGATCAATTAGGTCTTGAAGTCTTGTTTATATACTGAAGCAGCTTGGGCCAAATACTTAGTTGGCTTCAGAATAAAGCAGATCGGTTCAGCTAATCTGCAAAACAGAAATCAGAAACAAATATGAAAAGTCCTAAAATGTCGGAACATCTTTAGGATCGTCCAAAACAAATACAAATATTTCCTAAAATATAAACACTACATTAGAAATATTTCACAACTGATTATGTAAAGATATGCGCATTGTTTGGTCAATAAGATAAGGAAATATTGTTTCCTTAAACAATAAAGGGTGCGCATATAAATAGGCATGAACCTAGGCACACTGAACTGTGCCAGGATGGTGAAACGTCGTCATCAACATCTTACAGAGATGCCTAACCACATGTTGGAACATTAGTTCCAACAAAACATACAATGATATTTGTTTTAACAACAATGCAACCAATACAAATTCCCAACAATCTCCCCTTTGTCCAATTTTTGGCTAAAACAAATTAAGGCCAAATGCAAAGAATGTAGAGGGATACAAAAGACAACCATTTCTCCAAGAGCATGAACACATACCTATGAAGAAACAGCTAGCACACATAATCTAAAGGGATACCTTAGATACACTTCCTCAAGTCATCACGAACGCGTATTCAAAAAAAGGGAGTAGCAGGCAGTATCACTAGAGACATATCAGAAGTGTGCATACAAGAATATCTCACATAATCTTCAATCACAGCTTCAGCTGTAGAGGTATTACACTTATCAGAGACATGCAGCAGCGGATATGATCAATAACATAGTCTCACAATAGCAGAGGAAAAATAAATTTCTATGCTATAGATTGGGAAAAATAAATTCTCATACAGGTTGGATGTTTCAACATCCTTCGCACCATCAGACAAGAAAACCTGTCACACATATGCTAGGAAAAAAAATAAATCTTCCAAGCAATAAAACGGAGAGTAAAGAATTCTCTCAAGAGCAGAGAAAAAATAAATTCCTATGCTACACTCAGGGAATGAATTCCCATAAACATTGGATGTTCCAACATCTTTCAAAACTTCAGACAAGAGTATCTGCCACACATAGAGGCAAGGAAAAAAAATAAATTTTCCATACATACAGAGTATTGTCACCAACCAACCAGAGAAGCAAGGGAAAAATAAATTTCCACGCTTACAAGTGACAGAGATGGATGCCTACAGAGTACTGTCACCAACCACATATAGAAGTAAGGAAAAATAAATTCTCATACTTACAAGTGATAGACATGGATGTTTAAACATCTGGCTCAACATCCTGTCAACTAGCTTGAACTAGCGCAAGCACACATAGAAGTATCATTCTCCTGAATATAAGAACCTATGGGTGACTACTTACAAGAATATTCCATTACTCCCCCTGAACACATGCACAATAAGAATCTTGAAAGCAACCACTCTTAACGCATAGAATAAAGAAAAACTTCATGACTGAATCAATCAAATTTTCAGGGAATACTCACCAACTAGCATACCTAAGCTAGCAGACCTATCTAGGTCACACATATGATGACAACAAAACCCATACCCGTGGTTACCCACCCGAACCAAACCCATTTTGACGGGTTTTCCCCGTTTTGACTGGGTTTGGGTATGGGTGGTTTTCCCCGATTTCAAGACACGGGTATGGGACGGGTAACGGGTATATAGGTACCCACCCCGAACCCATACCCAAACCCGTTCCGAATGCAGAAAATTACTTTATTTTGATATGTCATGTTATTTTGTTTGATAATTATTGTGTTATAAAAACTATCATTGATATTTAAAGGAGCAATTAAATCAATCGGTTTAACAAATGTAACAAATGTTAAAGTGAGCATATTGTTGGATAATGCATTATAACATTTCTCTAGGGGTTGCAAAAAATCTTATATTTTTTATTTAAAAAAATTATTCAATGCGGGGATGGGGATGGGACGGGGATACCCGAACCCGTCGGGGACGAGAATGGGTTCAATTTCTCATCCACGTTGGGTATGGGTAGGGTAACGGGTAAGTACATTAGAATAGGGTATGGGGACGGGGAATGTAAAACCCGTTCCCACCCCGCCCCAATGCCATGCCTAGTCACACATACATGTTCCAATTTTTTATAGCAACAGCAGGGAACATGTATAATACAAACACTAAGAAAAATAAATTCTCAGAGCAGCATCAAGATGTTGCAGCTTCAGTGCCAACATCTACACAAGTCTTCAAAGACATGTTCCAACATTCTAATGAATATCAACAAGGAACATGTACAATATAAAAATACTGAGAAGTTCTCAGATCATCATAAAGAACATCAAGATGTTGCAACATTGACAACATCTACACATAACCATTTTTCTCCCCCTTTTTAGCCACAAAATATGCCAGCATATACAGGTAGAGGACTTCAGGAGTACTTCATTGCATGTTTACCCCACAAATCAAAGACGTGCAAATAAGAGAAAATTCATAGCACGTCTCATAAAACAGATGATCAAGCCTCCTCATGTAGGAAAATTCCCAACTTGCCTCTTAGTTTTTCAAATTGTTTAGCATCTAAGGCCTTGGTGAAAATGTTTGCCAGTTGCTCCTTTGTGTCAACATGCTCAAGTGTCACAGCCTTTTTTTCAACAAGATCTCTGATGAAATGGTGTCGAATGTCAATGTGCTTTGTTGTACTATGTTGAATAGGGTTCTTGGAAATATTGATAGCACTTAGGTTGTCACAGTATAAGGTTAGAACATCTTGTTCAACATTATACTCCTTCAGCATCTGCTTCATCCAAACAAGTTGAGAACAACTACTTCCAGCTGCTATGTAATCTACTTCATCAATGGATAGAGACACACAATTTTGTTTCTTACTAAACTAGGAAATTAGATTATTTCCTAGAAAGAAACATCCTTCAGAGGTACTTTTTCTGTCATCAGCACTTCCTGCCCAGTCAGCATCACAGTAGCCCATCAGCTTAGAGTCTTCACTATATGAGTATAAGATCTCATAATCACTGATGTTATTGATGTACTTCAGTATCCTCTTCACTTGAGTAAGATTACTCATCTTCTGTTCTGCTTGATACCTTGCGCACACACCTACATCAAAAGTGATATCTGGTCTGCTTGCAGTAAGATATAATAAACTTCCAATCATGCATTGATCTACATATATACCACTTTCATCTTTTGTCAGCTTCAAGTGAGTTGCAGCTGGAGTTCTCTTGTGACCACCATTATCCAAGCCAAATTTCTTCACAATGTTTTTGGCATATTCATCCAAAACAGAGTAAGAACACTCTATTGGTTTTTTACTGTATATGTTGTGAATTTGATGAATTAAACTTTGTTTGCAAAAAAATATACCTTCGGTGCAAATGGAACAAGTACAATTTTCCAGAAATTCCACACCAACATCACCACCAACATATGCATCCAAACTCTCTCTACCTTTGGTTTCTGATTCGAAGGTGGAATTTTTGCAGAGGATTGAGAATTTTGTGACGGTGGTTAGGGTTTTTTCTAGGTAGCTTGAGAAATTGGGGAAAAAGAAGAACTGGGTATAAGAAGAAGATGGATAACTGGTAGATGGTGAAAGAGTGAGAGGTGGTTGAAGTTGAAATGAAGCAGAAATTGAAACTAGAATTGAGTGAAGAATAACGTGTAGATGTTGCTGTTGTGGTGAATAGTAGAAGAAAACCCTTGGCCTGGGCATGAACCATGGAACTGTTGGTCAGGGGCATTTTCGTCCTTTCAAGTTTGTATGTGAAATCAGATGTGCCACGTCAGCTAATCAGAGACCCTTTTCTTCTTTCTTCTTGTTCTTTTTCAAAAAAACACAAAAACCCTTCTTCCTCTGCCTTCATTTTGATCTTCTAAAGTAAAAGCATCATAGTCTTCATTTCTTCGTCCTCTACAAAACCCACTTGCTTTCCACCACGCCGGAGTTGCACCACCATCATTGACCACCGCGTCGGAATTTGCTCTTCACCACGCCGGTGTTCCACCACCGTCGTTGATCAACGCGTCGGAATTCGCTCTTCATCACGTTGGGGTCGCTGTCAGAAGCGTCTTTTATTTTGCAAGGTTAATTGTTATTTTCAGCTTTTCTATTCCTCATTTCTGATACTGAATCATTCATTGATTTTGATCTTTGTTTGGTTTTTTATTTATTCATTTATCGACAAAATCGCAAGGGCCTGAAATTTCATCGCCAAACTCCAATTCCACTATTTGTTTGGTACCATTTACACATAACCTTCAATATTAGGTATGATTCTCAAATTTCTGAGCTGGTGTGAAGGTAGTCTTTCACATTCTTTATTTCTTTTATTATAAAGGCTGCCTCATTGTTAATGTTTTATTTTACTTGCTGCCTTGGATCAAGTACCCTTCACCTTGAGATTTTGATTGTTACGGTTCTTTGTTAATAAGGCTTTTGTCAATAACAGGTGATATCTTACCTCTTTCTAAAATTTTGATAAGTTGGTCATTTACATGGTCTAATATTATTTTGGTTCTATAACACCTAAAGCTGACGAGGGCAGGGAGTGGTCGCCGGTGCACAAGGCCCGACAATGAGCGGCTCCCGTCAACTTCTAGAGGAACCGAATCACATCGGAATGAGATGGATCCTGAGGCCGTGTAGGTATGGGACTACATGGTTGAAGGAAGACTTATAAGAATTGTTTGGTACTGCCTATATCAGACTCGTGTTGATTTGTGGGGCCAGTCGACAATCTTAAAAGCAGTCTGGGATGTTACAAATGGTATCAGAGCAGACCTCTCCGAGTACGGTGCGGTTCGGGGACGAACCAAGCGGAAGCTGGTGGGCATATAACACCCAAAGCTGACGAGGGCGGGGAGTGGTCGCCGGTGCACAAGCACGACAATGAGCGGCTCCCGCCAACTTCTTGAGGAACCGAATCACATCGGAATAAGATGGATCTTGAGGCCGTGTAGGTATGAGACTAGATGGTTGAAGGAAGGCTTACAAGAATTGTTTGGTACTACCTGTATCAACAAGATGCATCTTCTTTTTGGTAGCCCATTCCATAAGAACTCCACAGTTAAGCGTGCTTGACTTGGAGTAGTCTTTGGATGGGTGACATGCCGGGAAGTTTTCCGGTAAACGTGCGAGTGAAGACAAAACACGCTGAAAAGACTCGTGTTGATTTGTGGGGCCAGTCGACAATCTTAAAAGCAGTCTGGGATGTTACAGGTTCTATTATGAGTATTGTGTGTGTTTTGGTTCATTGGCTTTGACTGATTTAGAGTAAACCGCCATTTTTCTCCTTGGATTTGTTAGGCGTTGTCATTTTAGTCCCTATTTGTATCAAAATTGCAAACTAATCATGTTGTCATGGTGCTTAATTTGGCAAAGATCAATTAAACAAAGCTATCAAATTGTGATGTTTCGAATTTTGAGTTATATTTTTCATATTTTTCAAGTTTGCATTGTAACCTTAAGTTTTGAAATTTGCTCAAATCATAAGCCTACTTTTATGGAAATTGACCTTATGTTTTAAAAACAACTCAAATCAATTATAGTAATTAGGTCACAACACAAGCTTGAAAAATTTGATTTGAGTTTGTTTTGGGACATGGTTGATTTGAGTTTTTTTTCCAGAACAGGTCAAATGATATCTTGGTATTGGTTAAGGATAAGATGAACATGCTTCAAATGTGCAATATCTCAGCGGTGGATTGATTCCTTATCGTGTCTACGTCCTGATAGGTAATTTTAAGTTTCTTCTGCATATGTCTGGTGTAGGAAGAAGTTATGGTCTGGTTTTGTTAGTCTGGCTTGGAGGTAAGTAACCATGCCCTGGCTCTGAAAGGTAGAGGAAAGTAGTTTCTCTCCTTTTTGTAGAAACTGGCTTTTCTGTAAAATTTACATATGAACAAGGACTAGGAATTAGAAAATTTAAGATTAAAATTTACTATGTATCCAAGTGTTGTCATATGCAATATTATTAAATGTTTATCTGGCTTTCCATTTGTGAAAACAGAGATGATATCTATCTCAATACATTTTCCTTAATTAGCATATAGATCAAATTTTCTTTTATATAACAATCAATAGATCAATGCGTCGCATGACTTATTGGGGGATATTTTTGAAATCTTCCTGGATGTTATTTATTTGAAGCTTTTATGTACTTCATTTCTTAGCTCTCAATGCTAGGTGCATTAGGAAAAGGTGATTAACTCTGAAATGTCTCCAAGTATAGAAAATAAATTTGAGGATAAAATAGTTGAAGCAATATATATCTGAGCAAGTAAATGGTTATTGCATTATTATTCTTATTTCCTTTCTTTCATTTCAAAATTTATATTGTTCTTACTACTAGAGTAAGATTAGATTACAAGCCTTACATTTGATATTATGGCTTAGAAATTGGAATGGTTTGGTTATACATTTTGTGATCAAACATTGCTGAGCTGAGCTGAGTTTACTTAAAGTCTGGTGGTGCTAGATGAAGCGAGCTCCCATATACCCAATTTGATTCCTTTCTATTAATATGTTTTGGTCAGCTCCTCTGCAGAAAAGAATATCTTTTCCTCGTCTATTTTTCTTTTGTTTGTTTTTAATTGAATTTGTTTCTCGACCTGGTCTCCTTTCTACACTTTCTACTCCTTCATTATACTCTCTTTTTGCAGGATGGTCTTATTATACTGTTCTTAAGCTTTTGAAATAGACGTGTGTATGTTTTATCGTTAAATATAAACAAACATGATGCAAATGCTTCTGTTAAACTTTAAGCAAATATTATCGTAGTAATATTTACTCAAGTTGATTTATCACACCAAGTATATAGTTTTGTGAAAGAATGATGTCGAATTAGATACATTTATTTGAAGATGTTGATTTTCTTATACAAACTCCTGCATAAAAGTTCTCTCCTCTTTTTTATGCTTATAGTTTGTTGGTCTTGAAGATGATTTAGATCCAAATATAGTCCTGGAATTGATGCCAAAGAATTGCTATATCTGTTGCTGCTAAAGAGAAACTTGAAGTCACAAATTCAATTGCCTTATATGTTGCTAAAGATGATGTACTTTAATTTTGAAGAAAAACATAACGTTTGTAAAGGACTTGGATTCTCCTATTTTAAGTTTCAACTATTTTATTTCCTGAACTTAGTTTATTGTTTGGGTTTGTACTAAACTTTGTTGGGATATTTTTGGTCCGAATTTTCACTATTTTATTTTGCTCCTCTTGATGTTGTCACTTTGCTTTTAAATTTAGTGCTATTTTCTTCGTGATTGTGCTGTATTCTCAAATCCTTATATCAAATTTAAAACAATTTAAAATATGAAGTATAAACTATTTTATTTTTAATTTGATTCAAAAAAAGTTTTTCCCGTGCGGTGCTCGAGTGATCATTTTTTGTTGTGTCAATTTGCCATACAGTTGATAGGATAAATACTAATATTAATTTGTACATATTCAAATATATCATAACTGGAATTTTAGTTTAACTCGGTTGCAGATGACCATTCTTCTTTGTTTTTTCCATTATGCCACACAAGTTTTGGTTGAATGAATTTCGCTTTTAAAATATATTTTCACGACACTAATTTTTAATTAATTACACCTTATTAGCAAACCTCTAAAACCTCCCCTGCTTCTTTTCCCAACTTTTTCACTTCCTATAAACTTTTAATTTTTTCACACACTTATCATTTTTGGTTCTTAAACATTTGTTTAAACAATTATTTCTATGAGTTGAAATTAAATAATTAAATAGTTATTCTACCTCGTAAGACCCGTGCGGTGCACGGGTTATCAATCTTGTCCTATATGGAAATAATTAATAGAACATAGGTAAATTTATCACATCAAAACCAGCAGCATTTTTTATGTTAAAATTAAAACCATAGCAGTTTTGTCGAAATAAATATTTGATACCTACGAGAAACAACGACCGATGGTGACATTTTCCGTTGGTGGCTGCGACGACGGTGAAGGACCTAGCAACCCAAATCAGAAGCGTCGAAGGGTCGACGCCGGCGAAGAAGTCATAGCAGCAACAACTACAAGAGAAGAAGAAGAAGAAGAAAATCAACAACGTCAAGAAGGGTTTGAAATGGAAAATCCCCCAATTGGAACCCTAGAAAATGATGCAAATGAAGGAAATTCGGTTGGATCCAACGCGGGACAACAGAATAATGATCTGAGTAAGAAGGTTTCTGCTATCATTTCTGATCCTGATGTTCTTGATTGCTTCATTTGCTCTGAACCGTTGGCAGTTCCTATTTATCAGGTTAGTTTTCTTCTGGGTGTTCTGTTTTGTTGTGATTTTTGTTTTTCTATGAATTTTGGTTGTTATTTGATTTGTGATGGAAGATTTAGTTTAAGAAGCTTGAAAATTGAGTTGGGTTTTTGTTGTGTTGGAATTTGGGACCATAAAAAAGTGGTTTTTAGCTGTAGTGATTTAGGTTAGTGATTTTATTGTGAGTTGAGATGTGGGTGAAGAAGTTTTCTTTTGAAAAGGATTTGAGAAATTTCACATCCATAGCAAGTCAATTGTAATCAGCTCTGGCGGATTGATGAATTCAACCGCTGTAACACACAACCAATACATGAACCCAAACCCAAGGTCTACTTGTGTGATTTTACTGTAAAAAGTTCATTGGATGTGGTGTTGTGTGGTGTTTTGGACTCCCCTTTTAAAGGCCATGGTTTAAGTGTGGCTTAAAAATTACACAGTCAAGTCCTAAACACCACACACACACACACACATCCAATCAACTTTTTACTGTAAAATCAATGTGGAAGGATGTAACATCCAATGTGGGTCTGTGTGGTGTTTTGGACTACCCTTAATGTAATGAACTTAATTGAGTAAGTTGTTATACTTATGCCTGAGATGTGGCCGAGAGAGGGTCAATTTGTTGGCATAGGTGTTTATATAGACACATTTCTTTTTGTATTTTGAAGGTTCAAAAGGAACGACTTTGTTGAATATAAACATCGAATTCAAAGTTCTGTTTGTGAGTGTTAGAACTAAGGATTTGAAGGTGTGATGGTCTGATGGATTGACCACACTTTCCTGTTACTAATGAAGGATGCGGGTTATTTATTGGATGGCATATTGACATTAATTTGAGAAAGAACTTAAGACTCAAGGAAGTCATAAAATTCTATTTGCTTAAGATTTGATTAGATTTATCCTTTATTTGTTTTGAATCCGAGGTTCCAATTACACTAGTGTATTTGCTTATTTATTTATTTTTCTATGGTGACCTCACATTATGATTCATGTCAATTTTTCAAAAAAGAAAGAAAGAAAGAATGTCATTGTTCATTGATAATATTTTATGTGGCTGCTGTAATTTAAAGGTAATCAATAAGAGAAGGAGGAGGAATTTACCTCCTCCCTTCCCTTCAAAAGAAAGGGAGGGAGCTCTCTTTGATTATTTGCCACTTTTTTTGCATGTTCCTTTGGTTTTCTATCTGGCTACTTCAACATGCAAGCCTTTCAAAGGTACTTTTTTGTATTGTTTGGTTTGATGTCCCATGTAATGAGAGATCTAATTTGATAACTTTCTTTGCGATTAAATGACAATTCAGTGTGAGAATGGGCATATTGCTTGCTCTAAATGTTGTGGCGAACTTAGGAACAAATGTCCTATGTGCTCAATGCCCATTGGGTACAATCGTTGTCGGGCTGTGGAGAAGTTGCTGGAATCTATTAAAATATCATGCCCAAATGCAAAATATGGCTGCAAAGATATGTTTAGTTGCAGTATGAAAAGTAGCCACGAGAAGGAATGCATATATATACCATGTAAATGCCCACATACAGGCTGCGGTTTTCTTGCCTCATCCAAGGAGTTAGCTCTCCACTTCAGCCATAGACATGTAGGCTTTGGAATACAGTTTTCCTATGACAAATTTATTTCTGTCTCCTTAAATACCCGACAGAAACAAATCGTTCTTCTAGATCAAAATGACGCAAGATTGTTTATTGTTCACAACCACATTGTTCAACACGGAAATATGGTCCATATTAGTTGCATGGGCCCCAAAGCAATTACAGATACTCATTATGATGTCTTGGCTAGGTCTCAAGGGAGCACATTAATATTGCAATCTTCTATGAAGACCATTCAAGACAATAATGGTGATGCTCCTACAGCTGGATTTCTTGTGATACCTTCAGATCATTTTGGTTTTGGACAACTCAAATTGGATATTCGTATAAAGTCTCACTAAACCTTCGTTATAGATTGAAGCAGTCTACAACTTAGTTGATTGCTATATGTATTTACTTCATTTAGGAGTTTATCATATTGAACAATTTACTCCATGTGGGCACAATTGAATTTGACTGTTCTCAAGAAAGGTGACTTCGTAGAGTAGGAGATGAAAAATGCTTTTGTTAATGTATGGGATTATGGTTTCAGAATTATCCTATAAATATGTTAAAAATGTAAATTTGTTGGAGTTTAGTTTATTTATGTGCTTTTTTATATACATATCCCGTTAAAACAGCAATTATTGGTTACAAAGTGTTACTGCAGTCATATTGTAAGCAGTTACGCAGGATCAAGTTGTATACACTTCTTTAAGACTTTCTTCAATACATTCATTTAATTTAGGATTCCTTAGGCACTAGTTAAGGATTCAAAAAAGGAAACAATTGCTAGATTTTATGTAGAAAAAGTTACATTTTAGCATTTCAATAAGTCAAATACACAATTTCCATGATAAAGTTTTTACTTTTAGTTTTTTAACAAATGTCTCAGGTGCACTTTTAATTTCCATGATAAATTTCCCTTTAGGATTTTATCATATCGAACTATTACTACATGTGAGCACAATTGAAGTTGACCGCCGTCAAGAAAGTTGTTGTCATCGACTAAAAACTGAAAATTGCTTGTTTTTGCATGAGATTATGATTTCAAAATTATCCTGAAATTAAGAAATATGTTTAAAATTTAATATTTTTTCGAGTCTGATTGACTGTTTAATTGTAGTGTCGGTCTTCAAGTTTTACCATTTTGCGGAATTTTTCCCTATATTTTAAAATTTGACAATTTTGAATTTTAGTCATAGTTTTGAACTAAAAAAACATGATGTGATATATTTTAAATGTGTGGTATATGATCTGAAGATGGACAAAGATCAACATCGATGAAATCGCAAGAAAATTCCCTTAAAAATCCTATTTAAAGTTTTTTTTTTGTTATAATAACACCTTGAGAGAGTAACAACTTCTCAATTGAAGCAAATTTTAAATGTTTTTAAGAATGTTTTTTCAAAACAATACAAACAAATATTTTCGTTTTTGTAAATGATTGTTATTTATTTTTGAAAAAACTTGATTTTTTTCTTTTAATTAGTGTCACATATTCTAGAAATATGTGAATTTATATCATATATTTATTATAAAACTATAGTAATGGACATTGTTACTTATTTTTGAAAATGGAAAGGATCTCAACTTTCTCTAAAATATAGCAACTGTTGCCTCAAATCTATGTGTGGTAACAATTTCTTCTTTAAACAACTGAGGCAAATTTGAGGAGCTAAAATATACTCTAAGAAATAATAGTTATGAGACTAAAATGAAACTAAAAAATTAGTTAAGTGATTAAATATGTATTTTAACCATTAATATAAGAGAATTCCTATTTCTACCTTCCGCACTTCTCTAGCACCCTAAAATTTGACGAAAATACTCATGTTCGGATTTTATAATCCAAATTATTTTTCACAAGTTTCAGATGATATAATTTGACTCCCCTAAAAATTCAGAAAAAGCTGCAAGTTGATCTAGTTCGTCTAAATCTTGTTTCAACATGATTCAGAAAATAAAAGTAGAAAAAAAGAAAAAAAGAATATCAGATTGTCTTATATAATTTGATAGGTGTCAAACCTCCCAATAGATCATTTCAAAGACCAACTGTAGTGCATAAGTTGACAAAGTTCGGATTCCGAATTGTGTAAGCACATAATCAGAACATGTCTTTGTTAATTAACACTATAATCCGAACTGTGTAAGCACATAAACAAAGCTTGGGTTCATTAGTTAACATCATATTTTGGCAAATCGACGAATCTGGATTTCTTTAAATATGCATCAAAATAAATTAGGGTTAAATATGTTTTTGGTCCCTATAAATATGTCAACTTTTCGTTTTAGTTCCTCTAAAAAAATTCTTCAACTTTTAGTCCATATAAAATTTTCCATCTTCAGTTTTGGTCCCTCCTTTAAAGTAAACTCATATGTAGAATTCATAAATTTTGCAGAAAAATTCATAATATTATAAGAATCTCTCCCAAAAAAATTAGAATTTTTTAACAAAACATGCATTTAATATAAATTTTTATATTTTTTACGGTTAAAAATTCATATTTAATTTATGTTTTGTTAAAAAATTCTACTTTTTTTTGGGAATTTTTTTTACAATATTCTACAGATTTTTGCATAATTTCATTGAAAAATATAAAAGTTAACTTAAAAATTGAGACCAAAAGTAGCGATTGAAAATTTTATAAGTATTAAAAGTTGAAGGAAAATTTTTGAGAAACTAAAACGAAAAGTTGGTATATTTATAAGGACCAAAAACATATTTAATCCAATAAATTATAAGAAAATAATTTAATAGAAGCAAATGAAACAACAAAAATTAAACATAAAATAAAAATAGTATCACCAGTATCCAAAGAGAAATACTCTATTTAAAATAAAAATAGAGAATACTCTTAATAGAGATTAAAAATAGTATCACAAATTAAACTTCCGGACCCATTACCGATCCAAGCCAGCTATTGGATTGTCCATGCTATTGACTCGGTTGCAACGTCATCGAACCGGACACCGGTCCGGGACAGAAAACTGGTTCGGAAAATCGAGCATTTAGAAACTGAAAAATAAGTAAAATAATTGAGTTGCTAGCATGGGAATTATACCTGGTGCATAGGACAAAAGGCTACACACATGAGCCGCTAGGCCAGTGAAGATGGTATGAGACTGTTTACACTATCAACTAAAAACTATTCTAATATCCCTTTTATTCAATAATCTTTTATTCTATAATCCTAACAAAGGCCCCATTTTGAAACTAGTAATATGATAATTTTCTTTTAAAATTACTTCACACTTATGGAAGATGGTACGAGGGTCGACCGTTGCTGTGAAGAGTGAGAAATCTGTCATAGGTTCACTCCGGTCCGCCGCGAGTCCTTCTTCGTTGCAAGGGTGGTGTATATGACGTGCATTGACGCACAAGCCAGTGAGTGATCAAGAGAGTGGGGCAAATAATAGGATAAAAAATGTGATACTTGTAAATGCAAAATATGGCTGCAAAGATATGTTTAGTTGCAGTATGAAAAGTAGCCACGAGAAGGAATGCATATATATACCATGTAAATGCCCACATACAGGCTGCGGTTTTCTTGCCTCATCCAAGGAGTTAGCTCTCCACTTCAGCCATAGACATGTAGGCTTTGGAATACAGTTTTCCTATGACAAATTTATTTCTGTCTCCTTAAATACCCGACAGAAACAAATCGTTCTTCTAGATCAAAATGACGCAAGATTGTTTATTGTTCACAACCACATTGTTCAACACGGAAATATGGTCCATATTAGTTGCATGGGCCCCAAAGCAATTACAGATACTCATTATGATGTCTTGGCTAGGTCTCAAGGGAGCACATTAATATTGCAATCTTCTATGAAGACCATTCAAGACAATAATGGTGATGCTCCTACAGCTGGATTTCTTGTGATACCTTCAGATCATTTTGGTTTTGGACAACTCAAATTGGATATTCGTATAAAGTCTCACTAAACCTTCGTTATAGATTGAAGCAGTCTACAACTTAGTTGATTGCTATATGTATTTACTTCATTTAGGAGTTTATCATATTGAACAATTTACTCCATGTGGGCACAATTGAATTTGACTGTTCTCAAGAAAGGTGACTTCGTAGAGTAGGAGATGAAAAATGCTTTTGTTAATGTATGGGATTATGGTTTCAGAATTATCCTATAAATATGTTAAAAATGTAAATTTGTTGGAGTTTAGTTTATTTATGTGCTTTTTTATATACATATCCCGTTAAAACAGCAATTATTGGTTACAAAGTGTTACTGCAGTCATATTGTAAGCAGTTACGCAGGATCAAGTTGTATACACTTCTTTAAGACTTTCTTCAATACATTCATTTAATTTAGGATTCCTTAGGCACTAGTTAAGGATTCAAAAAAGGAAACAATTGCTAGATTTTATGTAGAAAAAGTTACATTTTAGCATTTCAATAAGTCAAATACACAATTTCCATGATAAAGTTTTTACTTTTAGTTTTTTAACAAATGTCTCAGGTGCACTTTTAATTTCCATGATAAATTTCCCTTTAGGATTTTATCATATCGAACTATTACTACATGTGAGCACAATTGAAGTTGACCGCCGTCAAGAAAGTTGTTGTCATCGACTAAAAACTGAAAATTGCTTGTTTTTGCATGAGATTATGATTTCAAAATTATCCTGAAATTAAGAAATATGTTTAAAATTTAATATTTTTTCGAGTCTGATTGACTGTTTAATTGTAGTGTCGGTCTTCAAGTTTTACCATTTTGCGGAATTTTTCCCTATATTTTAAAATTTGACAATTTTGAATTTTAGTCATAGTTTTGAACTAAAAAAACATGATGTGATATATTTTAAATGTGTGGTATATGATCTGAAGATGGACAAAGATCAACATCGATGAAATCGCAAGAAAATTCCCTTAAAAATCCTATTTAAAGTTTTTTTTTTGTTATAATAACACCTTGAGAGAGTAACAACTTCTCAATTGAAGCAAATTTTAAATGTTTTTAAGAATGTTTTTTCAAAACAATACAAACAAATATTTTCGTTTTTGTAAATGATTGTTATTTATTTTTGAAAAAACTTGATTTTTTTCTTTTAATTAGTGTCACATATTCTAGAAATATGTGAATTTATATCATATATTTATTATAAAACTATAGTAATGGACATTGTTACTTATTTTTGAAAATGGAAAGGATCTCAACTTTCTCTAAAATATAGCAACTGTTGCCTCAAATCTATGTGTGGTAACAATTTCTTCTTTAAACAACTGAGGCAAATTTGAGGAGCTAAAATATACTCTAAGAAATAATAGTTATGAGACTAAAATGAAACTAAAAAATTAGTTAAGTGATTAAATATGTATTTTAACCATTAATATAAGAGAATTCCTATTTCTACCTTCCGCACTTCTCTAGCACCCTAAAATTTGACGAAAATACTCATGTTCGGATTTTATAATCCAAATTATTTTTCACAAGTTTCAGATGATATAATTTGACTCCCCTAAAAATTCAGAAAAAGCTGCAAGTTGATCTAGTTCGTCTAAATCTTGTTTCAACATGATTCAGAAAATAAAAGTAGAAAAAAAGAAAAAAAGAATATCAGATTGTCTTATATAATTTGATAGGTGTCAAACCTCCCAATAGATCATTTCAAAGACCAACTGTAGTGCATAAGTTGACAAAGTTCGGATTCCGAATTGTGTAAGCACATAATCAGAACATGTCTTTGTTAATTAACACTATAATCCGAACTGTGTAAGCACATAAACAAAGCTTGGGTTCATTAGTTAACATCATATTTTGGCAAATCGACGAATCTGGATTTCTTTAAATATGCATCAAAATAAATTAGGGTTAAATATGTTTTTGGTCCCTATAAATATGTCAACTTTTCGTTTTAGTTCCTCTAAAAAAATTCTTCAACTTTTAGTCCATATAAAATTTTCCATCTTCAGTTTTGGTCCCTCCTTTAAAGTAAACTCATATGTAGAATTCATAAATTTTGCAGAAAAATTCATAATATTATAAGAATCTCTCCCAAAAAAATTAGAATTTTTTAACAAAACATGCATTTAATATAAATTTTTATATTTTTTACGGTTAAAAATTCATATTTAATTTATGTTTTGTTAAAAAATTCTACTTTTTTTTGGGAATTTTTTTTACAATATTCTACAGATTTTTGCATAATTTCATTGAAAAATATAAAAGTTAACTTAAAAATTGAGACCAAAAGTAGCGATTGAAAATTTTATAAGTATTAAAAGTTGAAGGAAAATTTTTGAGAAACTAAAACGAAAAGTTGGTATATTTATAAGGACCAAAAACATATTTAATCCAATAAATTATAAGAAAATAATTTAATAGAAGCAAATGAAACAACAAAAATTAAACATAAAATAAAAATAGTATCACCAGTATCCAAAGAGAAATACTCTATTTAAAATAAAAATAGAGAATACTCTTAATAGAGATTAAAAATAGTATCACAAATTAAACTTCCGGACCCATTACCGATCCAAGCCAGCTATTGGATTGTCCATGCTATTGACTCGGTTGCAACGTCATCGAACCGGACACCGGTCCGGGACAGAAAACTGGTTCGGAAAATCGAGCATTTAGAAACTGAAAAATAAGTAAAATAATTGAGTTGCTAGCATGGGAATTATACCTGGTGCATAGGACAAAAGGCTACACACATGAGCCGCTAGGCCAGTGAAGATGGTATGAGACTGTTTACACTATCAACTAAAAACTATTCTAATATCCCTTTTATTCAATAATCTTTTATTCTATAATCCTAACAAAGGCCCCATTTTGAAACTAGTAATATGATAATTTTCTTTTAAAATTACTTCACACTTATGGAAGATGGTACGAGGGTCGACCGTTGCTGTGAAGAGTGAGAAATCTGTCATAGGTTCACTCCGGTCCGCCGCGAGTCCTTCTTCATTGCAAGGGTGGTGTATATGACGTGCATTGACGCACAAGCCAGTGAGTGATCAAGAGAGTGGGGCAAATAATAGGATAAAAAATGTGATACTTGACCCGATATTGTGCATCATCTTCATCATCATTTATAATTATAATCGTAGAAGTTCTCCCTAAAAAAATTTCCTCCATAACTCTAAATTTATTAATTAATCATTAAATTTAAAAAATAGAAATTTATATTCAAAAATAGAAAAAAATAACTTATATATCCCCACTAACTCACTTCCCTAACACATATAACACGTAAAAAAAACTCCTATTATCCTACTAACCCACTATTCTCATGACCAAATTGTGTACAAACAACATCACTCATAAATACACCTTATACATGAGTAAATTCATATAACCAACAAACTTTTCAAACCACACCGCAGTTGTTACAATCTCATCATTTTATCTTCATTATTTTTTGATGCATACTCATAATATTGAATGAAAAAGTTCAGCAACTTCTTTATTCATTCTTTTTCCATGTTATTACTTTCTCTACTAATCTGCCAAAAAAAGTAAAGAGAGGCAATATTTGGTTTTCATTTTACAAGGTTTGGTACAATCTTAGTGCATCTTTTTTCTTTTGAGGATTTCATTTTCATTTTTCTATATTCTTTTTGATGTGATTTTGATATGTTTGTTAAAATATTATTCTATATTCTTTTTGATGTGATTTTGATATGTTTGTTAAAATATTAGTCTTACTCTTTTGCATGAAACACCTTTTTCTATTATTCTTATATTTTTTTTCTATCTATACATTAATTACGATGATATTTTACATACGTGTCTCTTTTTTAAACAAAAAAAAACTAGAGGTGCCGGAGAAGGAAAACTATCCCAGCCATATTGACATCCAACAACTTCTACAATAACTTTTTCTTTCCTTATTCTCATTCTATTAATTAAATTAAAAAAATTCATTTATAGTTATAATCATATAGCTACCCAGCCTCCACAACTCTATTCTTATAATCCCACAAGCTCAACCATGACTTTTTGCTTCGAAGCTCTCATTTTATTAATCAAATTAAAAAAAAATTATTATTATTATTAAAAAAAACACTTGGATTGACCTAGTGGTTTTGACTTGGGACCTGAAGTGTGATCCTCCTCAATGTCTCAGATTCGATTCTCTCTTGTGCCAATTTAGGGGATAATTTAGCTTCTTAAAAAAAATTGTAATCCTATAACTACCCACCCTACATATCTTTATTTCCCTCTTTTTATTAATTAAATAAAAAACAAAAAGTAAAATAAAAAAAATAGGAATTAAATTAATAAAATAGAAACAAAATTTAAATATGGAGAAAAAATAGCTACCCATAATATAACCCACATTTTAATTTTTTTTGGTTTTATAATCCTATAAATTCTACCGTAAATAGAAAAGCATTTGTCGTGGATTACATAACAAATTTATTAAAGACAAGAATAACAACTTCACCAAAAAAAAAGAAGAAGACAAGAATAACAACGAACCAACCCAATAGATATTTATGGTGGAATAAGATTTCGTGCCACTCGTATCTTCCCACCTGTCCAGCGTTGAAAGCATATACAACTCATGTATTTTGCTCGTCGAGGTTGCAATATCCGAGTCTCGAAAGGAATTTAGTCTTACATTTCAGTTACAAACATATTTTATTCTCTCAAAAAAAAGAAGTTACAAACATATTTTATCCACAAACATACATATATAATATTTAAATAACAAAGTTGCCCTTGTGAAACAATTGTATGTAATTTTAAAAAAACATTTTATTTTGCATTTTTAAATTTTATAAATGAAAAATATTAAAAATATATTAATAACTTTTCCATAATTTTTTAAAAAATTCAAGTTCACTACTAGATAAAAAGAAATTACAAATTTTTATGGTTTAAACGTCAGCCCTGATATATATATAGTATATATGATAAGTTTAAAAATTAATTTATCAAATCCTACTGTCTCATTAAATACTTAATGGAACAAGATATAAGGAGTTCCCTATCTATTATAACTCATTAATCCATTCTGGAATGTACCTATTTATTTACACCTTTAACTTGATAGTTGTCACCGCTCACCATTAAACATACATCGGCTGTTGCCGTGAACCAACAATGGTTGTAACAACCCGTTTTTCGCAAGATTTATTTTGTTATTTATTTGTACTTATATGTGGTTAATTGCCTCTGTGTGTATTTTGGGTTAGTATTAGTGGATTTCGGTGTTAGAAGGGTATTATAATCATTTTAGACTCAGGGGTATTTTGGTCATTTTGTGAACAAGGGTAATTTAGTGATTTCATGGTGAGGGTTATTTTTAGTGTTTCAAGTGAGAACCATTATTTTTACTAAGTTACTATTCGGTAGTGCTAATTAGTTTTGAACCGGTAATTATTCGATAACTTTTAACCGTTAGTGGATAGAAACTTTGAAAGTTAGTTTATAAGTGTTGTGAGCCCATTAAGACATTAAGATGATTAAGCCCAATTGTGTAGAGACTATATAAGCATTGGTCATTAAAGAAAATAGAGTTACACAATTATTTTACAAATTTTGAGAAGAGGTAGAGAGAGAAAGAGCAAGAGGAAGAGAAGAGGGTTTTGAAAAGAGAAACTTGAGGAACCAAGAGATGATAGAGATTCTAGGAGCTTAATTGAAGCTTTTGCTAGGATTGTTGCTTATTGAGGTAAGAGGGTTAGATTTCAATCATAATCTCTTAGTTTAATTTCTTCTATAATTCTATGCATAAATGCTTAATTGTGAAAATTGATTATTGTGATTTTAATTGGTGAAATTCGTGCTTATGTTTGGATGCAATGTTTGGGTATATGAATTTGAAGATAATTAAGTTGTTAATGTTGAATTTTACATGCTTATGATGTATATACATGTATACTTGTGTTTTACCCAAAATTGATGAAGAATGAATTGTTGTTGATGGATTGTTGATGAATTCATGTTTGATTGATGTTGTTGTTGTTATGAGGTGTTTTTGTTGATGATTCGTACCTTGGGTGTTCATAATTACGGATTTGTGGTATGAATTGAGTTGTTGTTGTTGAGGGTTTTGTAAAAATGCGTTGAATTGATGAATTGTGTTGACATGATATTTGATTTCATGCTTAATGTGTTTTTGAAAGCCCTTTTGAGTTCATGAACCTGTAAACAACTTTTGGAAACGAATTTGGGCATTGGGAGATCAAAATTGGGAATTTTGGGTGAAAGGGGTTGGGACCCGAAAGTTTTTATGCAAAACTGATGACTGTTCGCTTAAGCAAACGAGCCCAGTTTCAGCATCTTTTGATTTTCGTTCCGGGCTTCCGGGGACCAATCCGAGCTTTGTAAAACACTTCTTTCAACTTGTTTAATTATTGTTTATGCTCTTAAACCTACTGGAACATCTCATAGATGAGATTGGACTTGATTTTATGATTTTGAACTTAACTTTTGAAAATTGTCCAAGAACGTTGATTTTTCCGAAACTTGTTTTCTCAAGGAAATGGAGTATGGTTAAGATTGTACACTAATGATATGATTTCTAAAAATGGTTGTGACTGGTTTCTTTGAGTTTTAACTTGTTTTGCTTTGGAAATGGAATTCTTTTGGAAAAGTGAAAATGAGAGACGAACCTTGTCGAAAATGGTCTTTAAGACCGATTACCTTGCAAATCCTTTGTGAATAGCTTTGTATGATTACATAAAGATGTATGAATGATTGCTAGGTGTTGAAAATGATATTTATCTTAATATGATGTATTTTCTTCTTTACTTGGATCGTGAGAAGTTGTATGTTAGTGTTGAACTATGTGAAGAAGTTGAAGTTAGTGAATGCATATATGTTGATTGATTGAGATGTTGTTGATGAATACATATATGTTAATTGAATTGTGAATGTTGTTGGTGAATACATATATGCTAAATGATTGGTGATGATGTGGTGAATTGTTTGTGTGAACATATGCATTGTGTCGAGTCATATGTTCATGCATGGCTGATGGTGACGGATGTTTATATCCAAAATGTAAGACGGGTGTGAAATCTTACATACGATGTTTTTGTTGCATCGAAGGTGACGACCTTGAGGTGATTTGGTACCGCATGCATCTAGAAGAGTTTAGTACATTGCAAGGATTTAAATAGTTGATGAGTCGTGTCATAATTGAATATGTGACTTGGTGAATTTGTGCATTGGAGAAATTTGGTGAATGTTGTGATTATGTGGATTTATGTATATGTACATTGGTGGATTTTTGTTGATGATTGTGAATATTTGAGCTATGCTTTAATTGCATGTCTTACTTGCTTGTGCTTATACACTTGGTGAATATATTTGATGATAATCATTTTGGTAATAGTAATGAGGTGAAATTTGTATATGTGTGAATATATATTCTGCACTGTTTAGGTGATTATGATTGATGTGAAGTTAACCCCAGTGGTTTTGACCGCCTACCTGTTTGTATGAATGGGTAGACAGAGTGCATGAGTAGTTTTGCTTGGTGAATACTTGGATAGCGGGAGCTACCTCCGTTATCGTTTCTTGGAGTCTTAGATTAGACTCTGATTAGGACGTCGGTCTCTATGTTTTTGTTGGATTTATTTGTTATGGAGATTTTACCCATTTGTCGGGATTTAGAGATTTTATACGATGATGTATATTGATCTTATCACACGTATATTTTGGTGATGTACGATTTATATCCGCTACGACTGTTGAGAATTTTATATATGCATGTTGTTTGAATTTTTGTGTGAAGACGTAACGTCTATTTGTTGAGTATATGCTTTATTCGCGTGTTTTATTGCTTTAATAGAAATAGGGCGTTACAACGTGACTATTCGAATTACCAATCGAGTGAATATTGAACGTAATTCATTAGTTCTTTTGTAGTTATAATAAATAAATTGGATGTACATGTTTGGATTGTTAAGATCTAGATTTCTTAAATATCATTTTACCATCTTTTGCACATCAAACACAAGCTTCACAACCCAGCTGTAGTTCAATCTATTATTCCGTGGTCAATCGTTACTTAAACCCTATCCACAATATGTCTGAAAGTGCATAACATAATATTACTCTGAAACAAATGGTCTTAGTAGATCAGTTGCTTTTGTTAATTCACAATGATCGTGTCAATACAGGTGATCATTTGTTCCTCATGGCATGCCTTGGACCCAAAACAAGGAAGGGTAGGTATTAATTACTCACAAGCTCTATGCTTCCTCGGGTGCCTAAAGAGTGGATTGCTTTATTATACTAAAACCAGTACTGCTCAAGCCATTTTCCTTTATATCATCGTGGAATACTTTTGTAATAGTTGATATCTCATCGTAGAATACTTTTGTAATACTTTTTGTTGGTCTAATTTAAATGCATTACTTTTGTTAATAAATAGTCTTAAAATGAAATGAAAGTGTTATTAGTTGAGTAAACCATCAAATAAATCACTTTTAAATAAGTCTCTATTTGGTTAATATTTCAAAGGTCTTGTTTAAGAGTGTCCTCGGAACACTCTTTAAACATTATAATTAGAAAATTATTATTTGAAAAAGTCAAATAGTTTAATTTTCAATACATTAAATACACAAATCTTCATAAAAAGTTATCATTTGAAACCCTTGAAGAGTGCACCGGAGACACTCGTTAACATTTATCATATTTGAAAGCAGTCATTGTCTTTGTTAAAAATTTCTCAATTAAATCTTTGTCATTATATTTTTGTCACATGACGAGGATCTAATTGAAAAACTTTTAACAAAGACAAAAATTAACTTGAAATATTAATTAATAAAGTCGAAAAATAATTTGAGAATGACTTCAAAACTAAAGACCAATTTAATAGGTTTTTTTTTTACGAAATAGTTTACTTGTTATTAGTTTTATGGCTTAATAGCAGTTTTGACCCCCCTATGTTTCAAGAAGTTGCGATTTTGATCCCCTAACAAAATAAAATACAAAACCGCCCCCTGGGTGCCCCCTTTGCACTTTTGGCCACCCAGGCCAACTTTGACCAAGTCAAAGTTGACGTGGACGCCACGTGTGTAATTTTTTTATTTTTTTAATTATTAAAAAAATAAATTAAAATAATTTTTTTAATTAAAAAAAATATACATGTGGCGTCCACGTGTGCATTGACTTAATCAAAATTGGCTTAGACGGCCAAAACTGCAAAATGGACAATACTTAGGGGACATTTTTGTATTTTTTTTTGTTAAGAAGTCAAAATCGCAATTTCTTAAAATATAGGGGACCGAAATTGCTATTAAGCCTAGTTTTATCTATATGCCAACCGTAATATAGAGTAGTATATAATTAGTTTCAAAATTAATTTATCTTACCAAATCCTCCTTTTTCATTAAACACTTAAATGAAATTAGATACTCTCATTCGTCTCACAATTATTGTCACTTAACATTCTTTCTTTTTCCTCAAAATAATTGTCACTTTACAATACCAATGCATCATTTATTATTATTTTTCTCATTATTATACTCTTATTTATTGATTTTCATCTTAACTTAAATACTACACTAACTATAATTAATAAAGGTGTTTTAGTAACTAATTTTACCATTGAAATCAATATAATTAATTATTTTTTTAATAATCATGCACAAACCTTAAACGACTAATATTGTGAGACGGATAATACAACTCCCTATCATAGCCCACTAATCCATTCTGAAATGTGCCTATTTATTTACACCGTTGACTTTTGATAGTTTGTCACCGCTCATCATTACACATCACCATCGGAGGTTGCCGTGAACCACCAACGATGGCTGTCACATGACCATATTAATTACTAAATGGGTGAATATTTGAACTTATTAGTTGTTTCGTTTTTGTTATAATGAATAAATTGGATGTATATATGTTTGGATTGATAAGGTATAGATTTTATTTATATCAATTAATAATGTCATCTTTTTCATATAAAAAACAAGCTCCACTCCTCAGCCGTAGATCAATCTATTATTGCGTGGCCAGTCTATACTTAAACCCTATCCATTATATGTCTGAAAGTGTATAATATTATTACAAAAATAGAATAATCTAAAAATTAGGCTTAAAGATTAATCTAAAAATAAATCACTGTGGTCCGCTATAGATTGGTTATTTTGCAGTGTCCCACCCTGGTCAAGGAGTCCGGGTATGCTCTATTTACATCTTACTCCATTTAATCCATTTAGGGTCTTAGATGAAAGACATGTGACACAAAAGAATTCAAGGGCTGAAATTTAAAAATAAATAACCATCTATTAAAAGGCAAATTCTATGGTACACCCAAAAATTTGAGTGTATTGGTACTCCAAATCATTAAATTAATAGTTAAATGTGTTATTTTTTGAAGAGAAAAATTGTTTTCTATCACCTATAATTATAATAATGAAATTTTATTTACCAAAAACGTCGACAAAATAAAATTTAATTTTTCTAAATTTTTAGTACTCATAATAGAGAATTTTGATTATCTTTTACGATAAAATGTAAAACAATTAGTATGATTTTTATAAACAAGGAAATGATGTTTTTTCATATAAAATGATATTTTCAAGAAAATAAATATAAACAAATAACTCTTTATTTCATAAAAATGATAGTTAATTTATAGATTTTTGAAGTAACAGTACCGGTACACCTTAATTTACAGGTGTACCGTAGAAGTTCCCCTATTAAAAACCATTTATTTAATTAAGTAAAAAAAAGGAACGCTTCTTCTCTCAAACAATGTTATCGCTTCCTTCTTCCTCTACATCACCACCCCTCTTTCCCTCTCCACCGCCGTCATCCATCGCCGCAGTCGAAACCACATGTATCATCATCGTCGCAACCTTTCCATTATAATACCTTCATCGCCGCCACACTCTCTCCTCGAGCCATTGCAACAGAAAATGTCAAGAAATAAACTGAGAAAGTGATTGAAAATGGATTGAGCAAAAAATAAATACAAACAACACTGCTCTAATGGTGGTGAAAATCAAATTTACCGATGTAAGACCATTTATTGAAAAGGGTTGAAAAGTCAATATTTTAAACGATGGTGATGGAAGATGGTGGCAGAGAAGGGAAGAGAGGCGGTGGTGCAGAGGGGAGAGGAAGGATGTGTTTGAGGGGAGGAGTAGCAATGGGTGGTACGACAGGAGTCGGGAGCCATGGAGGTGTTGGACGATGGTGAGAACTGAGAGAAACGTACAGAAGAGGAGGAGGAAGTCGATACCAGAGAGAGCAGTTTTTTCATTAAAAAAAATAAATGTTCTATTTATTTTTAAATCTCAACCCTGAATTCTTTTTTGTCACATGTCTTTTATCTAAGACCCTAAATGGATTAAATGGAGCAAGATGTAAATGGAGCATACATGGACTCCTAGTCAAGACCTAGTTTAATATATTCTCTTTGACGTTAAAAAAAGAATTTAACCTCAAGTTTTGACAAGTTTGGATGATAAAGAGTGTCCTGAGGGCACTCGTTAACAAGACCTATGTTAACGAGTGTCCTGAGGGCACTCGTTAACAAGACCTATGTTAACGAGTGTCTCCGGGACACCCTTTAAACACCCAAAGTTGTAAGGTATGAAAGTTTGTGCATTTATTACATTGAAAATTGAAATCTTTAATTATTTTAAAGAATAATTTCTTTACTATGAATGCTAATTAAAAAGTGCTTTGGAGCGCGCTCGTTAACCAGACCCAAATTTAATTATAAAAAAGATCACCTATCCAGCAATCATTTCTATAGGAAACCTGTTTATCTAAAAATTCCAAAGCTATAAATGAGCCTGGTAGTAAAACTTTCCCATTTTTCCAATATTGGGGTGAATGGCCCCCTCAGGACAGGTTGATGAGCATGCATGTTTAAAAAGAATAAAATAAGAAGAGGAAAAATATTATTATTTATTAAAACGAAAGAGGAGAAACGTTTTCTTAATGAAGATTCGAATTCGTTCCATAAAAAAAAATGAAGTGAAGCTTCAAATTCTATTTCTTTAACAAGAATGTTAACTAGTGCTCCAAGAACAATAGTTAAGCATCTAAAACAAGTAAGTTTTCATGAAAAAATTATGTAATCATTACTTTATCAAAAACAACATTTTATATTTTCAAGACAAAATTTCCATTTATAAATTTCTTAACCATTACTCTGAGAGCACCGGTTAATAATACTCTTTCTTTAAAGAAAAAATATAAACAAAAGTTAGATAATCATTACCGCTTATAAAGTTAGATAATCTTGTACCAAAAAAAAAAGTTAGATAATCATTACTGCATTAGTAAGTTAGTACCCACAAGATAAAACAAAAATAAACAAGAAAAATTTGTGACAAACATAAAGGTGGCATTAATGAACAGAATATTTTTTTTTGAGGAAATTAATGAACAGAATATAATTTAACCACTTCTTATAAAAAAAAAAACATAGCTACTACTTGCATTGCATGATAATAACCACCATATACAAACAAGGTTTTGAAATAGGAGAATATTAATAAACATTTGTGTCAGATGTTATCAATGAGTTTGACGGAATCATAGTAAACCACGATGATTCTAACAAAAACTATATTTTAGATCTTTAACAAAATCATAATTTTTACCGTGATTTCGTTAAACTCACCTTGATGTTTTCAGACACGCACGCACTTAAACGGATAATACATACATATAAAGAAAGACGATTGTAACAACAAACATGGGATGGAGTCGGTTTGATATGAAAACCAAAAGAAACACAAGCAAAGCAATTGATCCCCAAGTGGATTGAACCCCATCATCTCCACCTTCTGTCACATTTGATGCTGGAGTCATGTATCGTCCAAATAGAGAGATGAGGGTAATAAGAAGTGTCAAAAACAAGAGGAACAAGTTGAGGTTGGTGCTAGTAGATTGCATGTTCATATATGATGAAATCCATAATAAGAACACCACTATACCAACTAAGGCCACAAGCTGCAGAGGTGGAGTTGATATAGAGGACAAAGAGTTTTCCATCCATCCTTTCTTCAATTCTGAATCTCTACTCTCGTTCACTACCGTAGCCATTAACTTTTCTCTCACAAACAATACTCAATATTTTTTGGTTTCTAGGAATTGAAAATATATGTTTCTTGAACTAGAAGTTGATAACACTATTGTTCATACTTGCATATACTATTTATAGACTCACATAGATGAAGAAAATGAAGAGAACTACAAAAGAAAAAAAAGTCTTTGATATTTTCTTGGGTTATTATTCAATTCTTTTAAAAATAAAAATTAATTTAATGTGCTTTTTTCTTCAAAGCATTCAATATGATTTGACCATGTAGATATGTTATAATATTATTTTATAAAATACATACACAAAATAAAACAGTTAAATACACGTCATGCACATTTAATTCATATTCATCTCTTAGGGAATAAACTTGGTAAAAAGAAAACTTAGAAAATACATTCACTGAAGAATATTTTTTATTTTTTTACAATTAAACGAGGAATACTTAGCGCATTTTTTGTCTTGCAATGTGTTTGTGAAACTAAAGGTCTGTTTGATTCGAGAGTTTTGAAGGAGAAGGGAATAAAGATGATATTTTTAATTTGATGTGTTTAGTTCAATTTTTAGAAAAAGAGGGAGGAGATAGGAGGGAAGCAAAATTTCTTTAAGACCCACTTTTGCCTCACCTCAAATTGAAAAATTTCAGAGGAGATGAGGAGATGATCCATTTAAAATTTTATTGCATTGTCAAAATTATCCTTGTTATAATTTAAATTTTTAATATTATCCTTGTAATCACTTTTATTATTATTAGGTTATATTATCTTTGTAACAATTTTTTTTATTAAATTATATTATCCTTGTAACAACATTTATTATTATTAAGTTATATTATATCTGTAACAAATTATATTATTATTATTAGGTTATATTATCATTGTAACAGCTTTTATTATTACATGTATTCTTGTCTTTCGTCATTGTATGAATCGTAAAAACAATTATTGTCTTATATTTAATTAAGTTTGAAGGTAAAATAGTCAAAAAAATTAATATTTCTCCCTTCCCCTTGTGAACCAGACACATTTTTAATTAGAATTCTTCCTCTTTCCTTCCATTCCCTCTTTTGAACCAAACAAATATTTAATTAATATATTTCCCATTCCCTTCCCTCTAATAAAATCTCTTCCCTCCCTTCCATTGAAACAAATGGGCGTTAAGTGAAAAACCACGACAACACAAATTTGGTTTTGTAGCTTTATATAAGTCTATGTTTGGATGTCCGGTAGAAACGATCCAACACGCGTCCTACCCATGAAACACGATTTTAACATGTTTGTTCTCTGTCAATACTTTACCGCCGCCGTATTTTCCATCTTTAGAATCGATTCCTATAGAAGCTGCTATTCCTAACTTCTTGAAATCGAGTTTCTCAACCGCGGAAGTACATAGTACCGATTTGTCTCTTTTGCCCTTGCTTGAGTCTCATCACTCATTTCATATCCTTTTTTATATTTGACAATCTTTCACCTACCTGCAAAATCTATGCGAAATTTCACTGCCGATTGTTGTCCGCATGATTTTTGTTGTTGTTGTGTAGTTCTTTTTTCATGTTGCAGAGATCTTAATAAACAAGGTTGAAGAAGACACTACTTTGGGAGGAAACGTGTGGTTTTTGGATTGCTCCTGGCCCATAAAAAAGTCTATCTTAGTGGCCCAATAGTTTTTTTAAAAAAATCTATATAATTGTATAATTAATAATGAAACGTAAAATTTAATAACTAACTAAAAATATGGTGAAATCTCTTTCAATAAATTAAATTTGTTTTAAATGCATCATATGAGAGACCCATTTTGGTCATTTACACAAAGAAAAGCTATTTTGACACAAAATATCCAAACAATATCTTTCACACAAATCACTTCTATCATAAAGGTATCCAAACATAAATCACTTTTCATTCAACTCACTTTTAACCAAAATCAATTTTGTAAAATCAATTCACCCAAACTCAATTTTCGTCACCGCATAACCAAACACATGCTAAATGATAAATCACCATAGGAGCATCTGGTGTGCAACCAAACAAGCAAGATTCAACATTAACACGTAATTGAGCTACCAAAATTATATTTAACCCTCAAGTTATTTAGTTTGAAGATCTTTTCAACTACCCGACTCTTTCGAGACACTAAACAATTGTTTAGATATTTTTTTTAAGAAACAAAAATGATATATATTAACTAAACCACATAAGGTGTATTAAGAAGATCTGTCAAACGTTACAATTTGTCAAACAAAATAATACAAAAACATAGGTCAGTCGATATCTAAACAATACAATTGTTTAGATATTGCAATATCTAAACTTTTCTCATATCTTTTTTTTTTGGTTTCAGTTTTTCTCATATCTTCTTTAATACTAAAATCTTTTATTAAACTAGTCAATTGTTTAATTTATAATATATAAAAAATAATGAATTATTAAAGTCTCTTCATCAATCTTGAGATTTTGTAATATACATACACACATAATAAAAAATATTTTAATCATAGTATTATTGTAATAAACATGAAGATAAACCTTTTAGTCTGTTTAATAAGATACATCATTCAAGTTTATTTTCAGGTTGAACCTTGACACACCCAATATCACAAGTAAAACTTCAAGTAGTATAAGGTGCTAATATACTTCAAGTGTACCCAATTTCTCCTCTTCATTCTTCAACTATATGGTGCAATTCATTTCTTTCATAAAAGATATGATATCTTTAATTTTCAATTTTATAATACTAACACCTAATAGAATATTTTGTATCCGTAAAAAAAGGTAAACAGATAAACAAGGGAGATAATTCCAACCTTTTTATTTATATTATATCTACGTTATCATAGACATAATAAATTCCAAAGCAGAGACAGAGAACTGTTATATTAATAATTCAATCTCCAGCAGCAACAGATACATAATAAATAATTCTGGAATTTTCTTCACCGAGGTGGGGACAACTATCACGTGTTCAATCTTCGAAGAGAATATTGAATCGGCAACTATATCAAATTCGTGGCTAATTTATACATGCAAATGGAGCTTTATGCGAAGTTTGAGCGTGACGTGTCTCATCTCTGTGTTGACACTTGAGAGATTTTGCTCACACTTCAGCTGAAGAAGGGGACCAATCACTTAAAGAAGCTCTCAAGCTTACCCCCTCGTTAAGCAAGCATGTAGTAGTAGTATATCTCATAGTGTAAAATAAAGGCTTAATTTATATCTCTTCTCTATCTTAGATTAGGACAACTCCCACCCAAATAACTTAAAAAGAGTCATTGAAAAATAAAATAAAGGTTCCGACAAAATTATCAAGTTTCATTTTGGTTTAAATATGCACCTAATTCATACAAATATCAAACATTTTGATTTTAATCATTGCATATATCTGATTTTTTACACTTTTGATTTTTGTTGGTTTGTTTTAGCACTTGCAAAATTGGTTCAATTTGGATTTGATCCTCATAATATATACAATATTTAATTTTATTCTCTTAAAATAAGGATTAAAATAAATATCATAGGAAGCAATTTCAATATAATATAAATAGATTTCATAGGGACTTAAACAAAATACCAAAGAGCAAAACAAAAGATTTTATATTTTCAATTACTAAAACAAAAAAAGGTATTTTTCAAGGGACTAAAATTAAAACCCATGAGATTTGAAGAGATCAATTGCATATTTAAGTCTTTCAGTTTTTGTTCCCATGAAAAAAGTCGCACTTATTAGTCCTTAAAAATTTATTCTGCAAGCAATATTAGTCCTTGTTATTAAGTTAATATTTATTTTTGAATGATTTTTCATAGATGTGTTTAAAACTTGATAAAAAGTCCCACAAAAATGAATTCAAAATTTGATTTTTAATTTAGGATTTTCGTTTCTCTAAAAAAAAGGATTTTTCGTTGTTTTTATTTTGAGTTTTTAACATAAGAGGAGAGACAATGTAATTCTAGGTTCTCTTAGGTGATGAGAGTGTAATTTACTCATATTTTAAATATACATGCATAAAATTATTCAAAAATTTATAGTTGAAGAATGATTAAACATGTTTTGTTTCTGCATATGCTTGCATGGCTATAAAAATTGATTACATGATTATTTTGTCGGGACTAAAAATGCGATTTTTTGTGGGTACAAAAACGAAATTTGGTAATTTTATATCGACTATAAAAACATATTTAATAAAAAATAAATAAAACATATTTCGCTTAGACATTAAGATTCGATATACAATTGTTTCTTTCAAATTAAATATTATCTACGGTCAAATTCCTAGATTGAATGAGTTCTACAATTGTTTCTTTCAAATTAAATGTTGTCTACGGTCAAATTCCTAGATTGAATGAGTTCATAATGTAGGAAATTGAACCAAAATTAAGCGAAGGTAAGAAGGGAAAAAATGGTGTATCTTTCGGTATCATCTGAATCTATTTTATTTTTTGAAAAGATGACATCTAATTTATTACTCCCTCCGTTCTATATTATATGATATTTTGAATATTTCACATCTATTAAGAAATGTAGTTAATTTTACAAGAAAAATATATATTATGAGTTGTTTTACAAAATTGTCCTTAATGAATGATATGTGAATGATAAATTAAACAATTGAAAGAAGAGAGAGTAATAAATAATCAATGGTAGTTTTAAAGAAGAGAATAGAAAAAATAACATTAATGCTTCATTTGTAATGTAAAACGACTTATAATTTGAAACTTGTAAAGGAAATATCTTGAATACCGATTGTAAAGTTAAACAAAATGGTGTGGTAGTGGATGAGCAAAAGAAGATTGTCGACGAGGTGAAACATAGTAAGATAGTTGATACCATATTTGATGCTTGGGAAAAATTGGTTGAATCTCCTACTCAAGAGTTATATGCGGGTAATCTAATGGAATTCCAAGATGCTTGTAAGGATTATCCAAAGTTTCTTCTCTATGTTCAAACTACCATTTTGAAGCCCTTTAAGGACAAAATAGTGAGGGCATAGACAGACCTTGTGTTACATCTTGGGTGCAGGGCCACAAACAGAGTTGAAGGAGCTCATGGTGTAGTAAAGGAATATTTGTCCACCTCCAAGGGTGATTTGGGTACTTGTTGGGAAAAAATAGATGAAATGTTGGCAATCCAGTTTGGGGAGATACATTCATCATTTGGTAGGAGTGTTCGGTCTTGGAACATAGATACAAAGATGTCACTTTGTACATTGGGTTGAGGGGTTACATGTCTAGACAAGCTATGGACTATATTTTTTTTGGAAGAAAAGCGTGCTAGGAAAACCTTGTGCATCGAGAAGAAAACTTGTGGTTGTGTTCAAAGGACATCGTATGGCCTACCCTGTGCATGCTTCATTGCTATGAAAATCCGTCACAACAAGCCCATTTGATTGGACGAGATACACCCGCATTTGCATAAATTGTATATGGGTGAAGAAGAAAGTAATGAGGATTTGTTTCCGGTCGCGGAGGAGTGGAGTGATATCCAAGAACGTCTCGGAAGAGTTCCATACCAAATGAAACTAGAAATCAAAGAGGGTTTGCGGTTGTTAGCGTTTCCAGAGACCACAATGTTGTCACCTCATCCAAGAAAGGTACCAACCAAAGGAGCAAATAAAAAAAAATCAAATCTACACCAAAAACGACACGTGGGATCCCATCTTTGTGGGAGACTATTGATTCTCAACATCCGGAAAGTCAATCTTCACCAAAAAAAATCTTCACAACCTAAAAGAAAAGGTGCTCGCATTGCCATTTCTCCACGTTCGTCGATTCCTAAGCCTCCTAAGCCTATCTTGGTTTCAAGAAATTATGATCTATCGAGTCCTATGTATTACATGCCAAAATTCATGAGACCATATATTGAAAGAATTGTGGATGTTATTGGCGATGGACATCGTGGGTTTAGGGCTATAGTTGAATCCTTGGGTTTGACGGAAGAAAGTCATGTTATTGTGCGGAGAACACTTATTAAAGAGGTGAAAGAGCATAGGAATGACTACATAAAGATATATGCGGGCGAGTGCCGTTATAACTACTACATTTTGGATGGATTGCATCCTCCCAAAAATGGTAGTGGTTTTGCACCTCCCGATAAATGGTTGACATTGCCGGATATGAGACACATCGTTGCATCTTGTTACAATAGGCCGGTGGTAGGGATGACTACCCTTGATATTGGAGTCTCAGAGACTTTTTTCCCACTTAGAGGTAGGCCTCTGGTTAACCCGAAAAGCAACATGATTTGCCTTGGTTTAATTCCAAATCATTTTGTGCTTCTTTTGTTGAAAGATGATTGCCCACTATCTCCATCATCTACCGAGTTGAATAATCACAGAAGCGGAGAGGCGGCAACATGGAAGGATGAATTTTTGGATCAACATGACCGTTTCCGAATACTCATGGAGATTGAGAAACAAGAGAGACCGGTTTCACCAAAAAAACCAACAAATCAAGACAATCATATTTTGTTGAATGACACTCCGATTAAAACAAACGAAGAATTTGAAGATGTTGTGGATCATTTAGATGATTTAATTTTATTAGATGAAATATGACACTTTTTGGTCGGTGTTCATCCGTTTTTTGGTCAATATGCACCGACGTATTTTTTGGGATATATAATGTAATGACCATTTTTTGTGGCCAAGATGTAACTAACCTTTAATGAATTTTATATATATATATATATATATATATATATATATATATATATATATATATATTTGACTTTCACATTTATTATAGATTAATGGATTTTTAGTATAATGTGTTGCATAATGTGAAAAATTTGGTGAATTTCAAACAATTGTGTATCGTTAATGTATTATCGGTTTTGTGTAATGTTACCGAATAATTGATAAACTATGAAATGTTGAACTTTGTAATTGCTGGATGTTGTTGTTTCAGTTTGATTTCATGCGGAATTGCCGTTTGAAGTTACAGGTAAAAACATGTCAAAATGGCTGGAAATCACAGTGCAGACTGCACTGATTTTTTTTTACTGGTGTGAACGACAGTTAACTACCATTAAAAGTATTTTTGGTTTTTCCATATGTTATTATGAACTTTTGTATGTTAGAACAGCAATTTTCTTAGGTTTGACCAAATTTTTAACCCCTAAATTAAGTATGTCTATTATTTTCTTCAACTTTTACATAATGTCATAGTGGCAATCATACATTCCGATTACATAGTGCGATGCAGTTGATTATATAGAAAAATCATACGGCTAATCACTTGGACTAAGCACAATATATGTTTTTGGGTCGATAAAGGGATTTTTTTTTGTTTAGTTTACAACGGTATTGGTATGAAATTTTCAACTTAACAATAACTAATATTCGTTAGAGTTTCTGTGAGGCATATGTGGATTATCCTTCCCAATCAAATATTTTCTATATGCAAGAGCTAGAAATGAAACTTTAGATCACTTGATTAAAGAGCTTGTGTTCCTTACTACTTAGACTGGTTAATTGCCGATAAAGCAAATGTGTTTGGTAGACGTGTGATGAAGACTATCCTGCTATCTTTCTTTCCTGAATTTTGTTTGTAATAAATTGTTTAATTTTAGACAAAATTACAAAATTAGTCCCTTAACTTAATTTTAAGTAACACTTTCGTCCTTTATCTATTTTTTTGTCACGATTTAGTCCTTTATGTTATAAAATAACAACATAGTTATCCTTTTTTATGAAAAAATAATCAAAAACTCCAAAAAAAATCATCAAACTCATAGACAAACGCAAATCTTCAACATACAAGCCTATAAAATCAAATTTCATTGAAAAAATCTCATAAAAAATGACAAGATATTGTCATTTTATTACATAAAGGACTAAATCGTGACAAAAAAAAAAGATAAAAGACGAAAGTGTTACCTAAAATTAAGTTAAGGGACTAATTGTATAATTTTGCCTTAATTATAAAACTTGGATTGCTTTTATTTTGGAGTTGTATAAAGCTCCTTGTTTTTCTAGTTCCTTATTGAGCCTTATAGATGATGACCAATGAGTAGGTATAAATAACAATCATGTTATCATTTTTTAGGAGGTTAATACACAAAGTGATATTATCGATCTTTGATTGAAGGGAGAGTTAGAATTACTCTTCTAGGTTCTTGGACGAACTAAATCTAGATCCTTATCAAGAGCATCTTATTCTTGTGACGGATACGCGATTCGATCTTATCGTTCATCTTAAATGTGGCGACTGTTTTTCCCACTTTTCATCTAATTCCATTTTGTATGTTTTCTTTCTATTCTTAGTTTGGTCATTTTTCTTAGATTTTCTATCATTTTCTATCTCAATTTAAGAAATTTACACTTAAATCAAAGATCATTGTATAGTGAATCCTTATTGGATCCACGTCAAGACGACACCACGAAACATGATCCCAAATTAATTGCAGTTAAATAAATAATTTAACCAATTGATCATTCGCTTTCTTTATGCAACTTTTGGAATGGTCTCCCTGCACTTTAGCAAGTAGCCACAACCACTTCTTTTTATAAGAAAAAGATATACGTGTGTCGATATACGTGTGTCAAAATTATACATTTAGCCCTTTAACCTTTTTTTTTATTAAAAGGATAAATTAAGGACGAAAAAATTATCTACCTATACACCTTAGATGTGTATTCACAAATAGGATAATATCAAATTGAGGAGAAAAATAAATTCACATCTTCAAGAAAGAGAAGAGTTTCCTAATGAGAAAAAACAACGTTATGAGTGGATGAAAATCATTCTACCCAATGCCAGAAATCAAATCCAAAGTTTACTGAGAATCGTATTTTATGTTGATAGAGTGATAACCAAGATTCCGGGCTAACGGAATGCCACTTCAAATAGCTAAAAGTTTAAACAATAAATTTAAACGTCTACCACAAGATCTAGAAAAAGTCGTAAATCCAAATTACTCCATTGTTTCTCAAGAAACCTTCAAAACCATGATTACCAAAAGAAAAATTGTTCACATTAATTTTAATATAACCTTTAGGCGACATTCGAACGAACTTGATGAGTCATAATTACTATTTTTTATGGATCTCTCTTAACCTTGTCCAACTGACATTAATTGTGAGTCATTAGGATTCAGCAAATCTCATTTTCTCTTTTCATCTCCAAATTAGGGTTCTAATCTTCTTCATCCGTCTTAGTTCCTCTTCATCTTTCAATATTTCTTTTTTGAAGGTCCTTCTTTCAATTTCTTGTTCATCAGGTAATCTGCACAAAGCACGACCGCATAATTTTCTTTGAACGAACGTGAATTACAAATTATAGAAACAGAAACAAAATGATCCTACCAAATATGTACGTGCATAAATTATTTGCTTGGTCACGAACAAAAGCCATTATAAAAAGGATTTTAGTTCTCAAATACAGAAACATGTTTCACTATAGGACATGAAAACCTTTGGCCCCAAAAATATACGGTATCAGCTCCTGTATATGTACATCATCATCATGGCCACAATCACATGGCAATTGTTAGCTCTTTAAAGCAAAATAACAATGTCCACTCACAATGAACAATATGTTAACTAACCCAATAAAAAACCAAATCACATTGGTTTGATTTGGTTACCTTTAAGTTTAAAGAATTTTTTTTTTTTTGAATTAAAGTTGAAAACAACTCATATCCCTGCCTAACTTGTCTCCCGTAGATTTAATTAGTACACTTTAGTTAATCTATTCCCCACAACTATAATTTTTTTATAATCCTACCAAAGAAAGAAAATAAATTCTTTTATAAATTTGTAGCATCATACGCATAACATAACCGACGAAAAATGGTGCATCTACGCTCATATTTAACTATTGTACTTTTTTTTAAGGAACTATTGTACTTCTTTTTGTTTGTTTTGAAAGAAAGGAACTATTGTACTGATGTTTTATTTTCATTTACATCTTCAGCAATTGATACTAATACTCATGAAGATAATAATAATTATTAATTGTTGTTTAATAATAATAGTTATTTATTATATTATTACAATAAATATGATTTTTTAATTATATTATTTATATATATGATAGGGAAAGAGCGGTGAAAACCAACTTCGATGAGAGACGAGGGAGAATCCAAATTCAAACCTTGACAAGAAACAAATGTCGATGTGGTTTTTTCCTGAGAATCGGGGTGGGAGGCAAAATCCAGCCCCACCGTTGTCGTATTATAGTCATGTTGATTAAAGAGACAAACAAGCCTATCAAACATCATTAACACATTTCCTTTTCTCTGTATTTGTTTATGATGTTGTAACAATGATCAATATGAAATATTAAACTTTTATTGCATTAGTACCACCTTAAATATGAAACGTGTTTCTATAAATGAAGTGATATGTACCATCTAAAACTCACGTACACAACCGTAAGAACCTGACTGGTAATGTCAAACCTAATAATATAATTGCATTGCCAATTAAGCTAGACATTGTTGGATAAAACATGTTTCTTACAGATGACAACATGAAATATGAAACATATGATGTTAAAATAATTGCAGTTAATTACCCATGTGTCTCGTATAATAACACCGTTGTCGTACTATATATAGTGATGTTGATTAAAGAGGCGGAAAAAATTATCAAAGATCACAAACACATTTATTTCCTTTTTCTGAATTGGATTGGATTGGACAACGATGTTTCAACAATAACTAATATGAAACATATTTTATCCAACAATGTCTAGCTTAATGAATCAAACCTTAAAATCAAAATTAACTTTTTTAAAAAAGTCAGTTTTCTGACTGTACCATAGAAACTCCCTTTATTTATTTGCACTAGAACTACCTGAAATAGGAAACATGTTTATGTAGACAACGCAATAAATACCATATGATATTTACAGACTACTTGAAATAGGAAACATGTTTATGTAGACAAAGTAATAAATACCATATGATATTTACAGACACAAGTGCGATGTTCCGAGTGAAGATGTCCAACTCAATATTATCGATATTGTCAGTTGAGTTAAGCTTTACGAACTTAAAACATGTTTCTTAAAGATAACATGAAACATATGATCCCAAAATAATTGATGTCGTCCACTTTCTTTATGCCACTTTAGCAACTTCACTTCTTATAAATTTTGCCTGACTAGTTTACTATAGTTGAATTAGCACACTTCAGTCAATCTATTTCCCTACACTGCTACTAGTACAAACTACAAAATCATTTATAAATTTGCAGCATCATATACACAACATCACAAACAAAAAAATGATGCCTCTAAACTTATATTTTACTATTGTACTAATTGCTCTCTTATTTTCATATACATCTTCTGCAATTGATACTAGTACACATGAAGAAAATTTCCTTCAATGTCTCTATAGTTATTCACATAACTCAACTTCAATCTCTGAAGTTGTGTACACCAAAGCCAATTCCTCTTACTCATCAATACTCCAATTTACAACTCAAAATCTCAGATTTGCATCCAACACAACACCTAAACCTCTTGTTATTATCACACCTAAACAGATTTCCCAAATTCAAACAACCATAATCTGTTCACAAATCCACAACCTGCAGATTCGAATCCGAAGTGGTGGCCATGACTTTGAGGGTAGGTCCTATGTTTCTGAAGTCCCATTTATCATCCTTGATCTCACAAACTTCAGAGAAATTGAAGTAGATGCAGAAAACAGAACAGCTTGGGTTCAATCTGGTGCAACAATTGGTGAACTTTACTACACAATTTACCAAAAAAACCAAAATCTTGGTTTTCCGGGTGGTGAATGTCCTACTATTGGTGTTGGTGGACACATAAGTGGTGGTGGCTATGGAACCTTGGTTCGTAAATATGGTCTTGCAGCCGATAATATAATTGATGCTCAAATAATTGATGTGAAGGGTAGGTTTCTTGACAGAGAAGCAATGGGTGAAGATTTGTTTTGGGCTATTAGAGGTGGTGGAGGAGCAAGTTTTGGAGTCATAGTTTCATGGAAGATTAAACTTGTTCAAGTTCCATCAATTGTGACAGTCTTTAATGTTCCAAAAACATTGGAACAAAATGCAACAAAGCTTATTCACAAGTGGCAGTTTTTGACAAGTAGAATTGATGAAAACTTGGAAATTACTGTTATCTTACAAAGGGTAAATTCAAGTATAAAGGGGAAGTCAAAGTCAACAGTACAAGCTATATTTCAAGCCTTTTTTCTTGGAGGTGTAGATAAGCTCATACACTTGATGCAAGGGAAGTTTCCTGAGCTTGGTTTGGTTAGAGAAGATTGTGTTGAGATGAGTTGGGTTGAATCGGTTCTTTACCTTTATGGGTTTCCGAAAGACGAACAACTTGAAACGTTGCTCAACAGAACACTAGCTGCAAAGGATATTTACAAAGTAAAATCTGATTTTGTCAAAATTCCCATTACTGATATTGGATTAGAAGGAATATGGCCTATGTTTCATGAAGATGGTGCCAAAGATGCTATGGTGATATTTTTTCCTTATGGTGGCATAATGGATAGAATTTCAGAGTCTGAAATTCCATTTCCACATAGATATGGAAATTTATACCAAATTTATTACTCAGTTCATTGGCATCAAGAAAGTGATGAGGTGGAAAAAATTAAAATGAATTGGATTAGAAAATTGTATAGTTATATGGAACCTTTTGTTTCAAAGTCTCCAAGAGCTGCATATATTAATTATAGAGACCTTGATATTGGTGTGAATAACATTGATGGATACACAAGCTACAAGCAAGCTAGTATTTGGGGTGTTAAGTACTTCAAGAATAACTTCAAAAGATTGGTAAAAGTGAAGACCAAAGTTGATCCTCTAAACTTCTTCAGAAATGAACAGAGTATACCTTCTCTCATGTGTTCAAGGGACAAAGAAATCAGCAGCTAAGGTCACAATAGAATAATGCAATATGCTTTGTTATTTTTATTTTATTTGGGTATTGTTTTTTAACAAATAAAAGTTTGGCACAAAAATTAGTGTACAAAAATGCTACACGACTGGTATTAAAAGAAAACGTTTGGCACGTATTAGGTGGGTGAGCGGGTATGGACTACAGAAAATAAAATTGAGGAATCAATTTCCGTAAAACAAAAGATTTAACCAAAAAAAAATTGCCATGGGTGTTATGCTAGCAATTGAGTTTGCTCACAAAAAATGTTGACATTGTCTGTGGATTGAAACATACCTACAATTGGTGACTATGGCCTACAAATCTCGCTTTATAGTTCCTTGGAACTTAAGAAACTGTTGGTTCAATTGTATGACTATTAAGTACGCAATTTATTATATCTCACAATTTTATTTTAGAGAAGTAAATCAATGTGCTAATAGGCTTGCCAATCTTGGTCTGCAAATGGACATTTATCATCGGTGGGATAACATTCCTCCGACTATTTTGAATGCTTTCATAAAAAATAGATTGAGCTTACCTGAATATAGATTTTGCTAGCCTATTGATGTTTGATCATATCAGTGCACTTCACCTTGGTTTTATCCTATAGAGTATGTTTGGATGGTGTAATTGAAAATTTTAGAGAGTTTAAAATTGTACACAATTCAAACGATTAAATTGATTTGCCTTCATCACTAAGTTATAACAGAAAGAGCTATCAACACATTCATCAATTCATACAAAGAATCGCTAAGTTATATTCAATGAATCACTAAGTTGTGATTTTCTTATTCACATCATCAATTAATACAACACTTAAAAGAGCTATAATTGTTCAAGTACATAACATAAATTAAACACTAACAGACTAATTAATATAACAGAAAACTAACTCTATCCACACAATTACTTGCGCTACAAGCAAACTATTATTATTGACTAATTTGAATTAAACTCACCACATAAAAGAGAAATAACAAAGCATATTATATTATTCTATTAAGAACTCAACTGCTTCAAGGAATTCTATTTGTGTCCCTTGGACAAATGTGAAGGTATACTCTGTTCATTTCTGAAGAAGTTTAGAGGATCAACTTTTGTCTTCACATTTGCCAATCTTTTGAAGTTGTTCTTGAAGTACTTAACACCCCAAATACTAGCTTGCTTATAACTTGTGTATCCACCAATGTTATTCACACCAATATCAAGGTCTCTATAATTAATATATGCAGCTCTTGGTGACTTTGAAACAAAAGGTTCCATATAACTATAAAGTTTTCTAATCCAATTCATTTTAATTTTTTCCACCTCATCACTTTCTTGATGCCAATGAACCGAGTACAGAATTTGGTATAAATTTCCTTTTCTATGTGGAAATGGAATTTCAGACTCTGAAATGTTATCCATTATGCCACCATAAGGAAAAAAATACACCATTGAATCTTTGGCACCATCTTCATGAAACATACGCCATATTCCTTCTAATCCAATTTCTGAAATGGGAATTCTCACAAAATCAGACTTTATTTTGAAAATATCCTTTGCAGCTTGTGTTCTGTTGAGCAACATTTCAAGTGATTCGCCTTTCGGAAATCCATAAAGGTAAAGAACCGATTCAATCCAACTCATTTCAATACAATCTTCTCTAACCAAACCAAGTTCTGGAAACTTCTCTTCCATCAAGGGAATGAGTTTATCTACACCTCCAAGAAACAAGGCTTGAAATAAAGTTTGTACTGTTGAATTTAACTTGCCTTTTTTACTTGAATTTACCTTTTGCAAGATAACATAAATGGCTATGTTTTCATCAATTGTACTTGTCACAAACTGCCACTTGCGAACAAGCTTTGTTGCATTTTGCTCCAATGTTTTTGGCACATTGAACACTGTCACACTTGATGGAACCTGAAAAAGTTTAACCTTCCATGAAATTATGACTCCAAAACTTGCTCCTCCTCCTCCTCTAATAGCCCAAAACAAATCTTCACCCATTGCTTCTCTGTCAAGAAACCTACCCTTCACATCAATTATGTGAGCATCAATTATATTATCAGCTGCAAGACCGAATTTACGCACCAAGTTTCCATAGCCACCACCACTGAAGTGTCCACCAACACCTACAGTAGGACAAGCACCAGCAGGAAAACCAAGATTTCGGCTTTTTCGGCTAATTGTGTAGTAAAGTTCACCTAATGTTGCACCAGATTGAACCCATGCAGTTCTTTTTTCTACATCTACTGTAATTTCTCTGAAATTTCTGAGATCAATGATGACAAATGGGTCTTCAGAAACATAGGACCGACCCTCAAAGTCGTGGCCGCCGCTTCGGATTCGAATCTGCAGGCCGTGGTTTTGGGAACAGATTATGGTTGTTTGAATTTGGGAAATATGTTTAGGTGTGATAATGACAAGAGGTTTTGGTGTTGTTTTGGATGCAAATCTGAGATTTTGAGTGGTAAATTGGAGTATTGATGAGTAAGAGGAATTGGTTTTGGTGTACACAACTTTAGACATTGAAGTTGAGTTATGTGAATAACTATAGAGACATTGTAAGAAATTTTCTTCATTTGTACTAGTATCAATTGCAGAATATGTGAATGAAAATAAATCAGCAATTAGTACAATAATCAAATATGATCTTAGAGGCATCATTTTTGTTAGTATGTTATGCATATGCTGCTACAAATTTAATTTATAAAAGAATTTCTAGTAGTAGTGTGGATAATATGGTAGACAAGTCGGGTAGGGTATGAGTTGTTATCAACTTTATTTCAAATTAAAAAATAAATTTTTTGAAACTTAGTTGTAACCAAATCATTTGTGATTTAGGTTTTGATTTGGTAGGTGACAACATACTATTCAGTGTGAGTGCACACTTTCACGCTGTGGTTTCTTGTTTTTTGCTTGAGAGCTAATAATGTTGACATGTGATTATGTCAGTGATGATGATGATGATAAATGAGTCTATTTGGGCCACTGATTTTCATGTCTTATAGGGAAATGAGTCTAATAATGTTCACTTTCTACATTTGAGAGCTAAAATCTCTTGTATATATATTGTCCTTTGCCCGTGATCTCGTATATACAGCTTTATGCTGGTACGTATTTGGTATTATCTTTTGGTTTCTGTTTCTAGTATTTCTATTTCACACGTTCGTCCAGAGAAAATTTTGCGGTCCTGCTTTGTGCAGATTAGTTATGGCATAAGAAATGCGAAGAAGATGATGCATAAGAATATAGTGGAAGAAGATTAGAACCTTAATTTGAAGAAGAAGGTGTTGGGTCTAGCCATTGTCACATGGCCATGGTGCATGTGAAGAAAACTACATTTGTATGTAATGCAAAGTAGAGAGTTGCATGTTTGTAATTTGGTGTGTTGCATAAAAGCAAGTCTTTTATGGTTGCAAGTCCAAATCCAAAAATATTTATTTAGTCATTCTTACATAAAATGAAAAAAATTAAAAGATATAAAATTAAAGGGCTAATAGGCTTTTACCCACTGTTATTTAGGGGTCTTTTGGTTTACCCCTTAGAAAAAAAACTTGGAGATTTCCCCTTGTAATTTATAGATTCTTTGGTTTTGAACCCAAGCTCATTTGATTGTGTAAATTAGCTTACGTGGCACGTTGACTGGGCATTAATTAATGAGGTGACACTTTGACTTGAACTTTTTTTCCAATTTTTTTAATTCCATTTGAATTTCCTTTATTAAAACTTAATTTAATGAATTAAAAACATTAAAATAAAGAATTTTTCTCTTCTTTTCCGCCTCTTCTTTGGATGAATTTCTGCTCAATCTTCCTCTTCCGTTCTAGACCCGTTCTTCTTTAGATGAATTTCTGGGTTGCAAATTGGAACCCTTGTTTTGCAAATTTTCTGAAAATAAATTTGGATCTGGGGTTATCCAAATTTAGTTTTTGGATTTGGTGTGTTCAGAGAATGTTGTTCTTATGTTTTTGTTGATCTGAAATGAGTTTCGAATTTGGGGGATAAGTGAATTGAGGGGTTTGAGAGATGTTTTTGGTTGCAAGTGAAAGAAGATGATGATCTGGAGAAGAAAGGAATAACAGTGAGGGAAGAAGCGAGAAGAGGATGAGTTCTCTGGAGAAGAGAAAGAAAAAGAATTGAGATTAAATCCAATTTCATGAATATGTTTTGGATTTGTGTGTTGGTTGAATTTTCAATTGTTTTTACAGGTTTCGATTTGTACTGGTTTCAATTTTTGCAGGTTTCAATTTTTTTGTACATGTTTCGATTATTTTTGTTGGTTGTGATGTGCTGGAAGTGTTGTTGGTGCTGGGGCTGTTATTTTTGGAGTATGAACAATCTAAAGATAAATAGGTTTCAATTGAAGGGGAAGATGATGAACCGATGTTGTTCCTGTGTTGTTATTGCGTTTTCAGATTTTATTTTTTATTTTTTAAGAAGATGTGTTTGGAAGATGAATGAGTTTGTTAAATAATTGTGTTGTTGTTGATTAGAAGATTATTTGACAAACTCATTCATCTTCCAAACACAT
>Ga0228710_1000220_pt1 | contig 59355 bp, 36 predicted proteins | sample MedpolnodulmetaG_FD_177995 | JGI IMG/M metagenome (GOLD analysis project Ga0228710, IMG submission 177995) | Root nodule microbial communities from Medicago polymorpha collected in Santa Monica, California, United States - pink nodules | ecosystem: Host-associated > Plants > Roots > Nodule... | reverse complement strand
ATCTTCTTCCTTTGAATCTTCATCATCTTCTTTAAATCAACAAAAATTCTACTAAAATATATCTCCAAATATCGTGAATTAATGTTATATTCACCTCAAATCTTCTTTTAAACACAAAAATCAAAACCTTAATTTCACAAATATTGCAAGGCGGATGATGGAGGCTTAGTCAGTGGCAAAAGGGTTAGGCTTTACGAAAGTTAAGATTGTTCTGGAAACAACAAAATTAATGTGCAAAGCTGCTCTCAATTTTGGGGTTATTTTTATGCCGGGTTTGAATATTGTGTTAGAAAATAATAATAATAATTATAATAATATACGGTGTGACAATTTATATAACTAAATCTTTTTTTTGATGAAACTAAATCTCTTTCTCTATAGGGTTTTGATTTTTGTGTTTAAAAGAAGATTTGGGGTGAACATGATATTAATTCATGATATTTGGAGATATATTTGTGTAGAATTTTTTTTGATTCAATGAAGATGATGAAGATTCAAAGGAATAAGATGAAGATGATGAACATCTTCATGATATTTATGGATTTTTTTTTATTTTTAATAAAAATATATTTTAAAAATAAAATTATGTATTTTTTTAATAAAAAAAAAGAGAAAAAGGATGTATGTGTGCTTTTATGAGAGATAAAAGACCTAAACGAAAAAAAATAAAGATAAAGGATCAAAGTGTTACAAATAAATAAGATAAATGACCTCTAATGTAATCTTCTCTATAATTAAATAAAAATTAAAAGTATTAAAAGTTACCTTATGATTAAAATTGATTTTTTTTTATAGAAAAAATTGACTCATTTATTTGACATTTAATGTTGTCAATGTATATTACATTTGATTGGTTGATATCCTGAGAGGGTAGATACCCTCTAAACAAGAGAGGGTAATCTAGAAAAAACCGACAAATACACATTTTTATTTTTGTTTTTCAAAGAAGAAAATTTATTACTTTCCTAAACAAATTTTCTAGTTTTGTACACTTTATCCATTCTCTCTAAATCATTGCATTTACATGTTAACTATTAATTTTTCTATCATATGTGTTACTCATACGCCCTATTTTTTTCTCTTTAAAATTACCCTTTGCTTGACAAATATAATCCGAATCATATTTCAGATTTTATAAGCTGAAATCTTATATTCCCAGAACTGCAAGACATCATATAATATTAAAAACACATAATTGAAAATAACCAAAAATTAAAAGTGACAAAAATATAAAGAGACAAAAAAATGTATGAAACTCTCATTTTATTAATAGATCATATCTTTCTTAGTGCATTTACATTAAGATTGAAGTTTATTACACAAAATTATTAAATACCTAGTGCTAAACCTGTGGTGCAAGAAGATGGAGGGGAAGGAGAAAAAAAATGGAGGGAGAATGAGGCTAGGGTAATGTTTGTTTCCTTTATAGGGAAATGAGACTTTGATGATCAACTTTACACCCAAGTAGCTCAACCTTACACCCATATAAATGGTGCAAATTTGCATAGTGGCACGATGTCTTTTTTCCATTCATACAACCACTAAAACACTAGAGTAACATTTATGTGTGAAAGGCCAATGGTGGAAGCACATTGTAGAAGAAAAGAGAAGGAGAGAATGTGAGATGATGAAATGAGAAATTATGAAAGACAAATGGGTATTTATAGGGTGGAATTTGTGAAGGATAGTACATAGAGTGTAACAAACCATTAATTACGGTCAAACAAATGTGGTAAAACGATGTATGTCAGTCAATACCAAAGACAAAGCGCGTTTAATGAGTAACTAATGGTTTCATGACCGTCTTAAATTCGTTATTTATAGGGTGAGAGGAATTTATATTATATAATCTGAACTAGTTCAAAACATGATTTATTTTTGTGGTTCACATTGCACAAACAGTTTCTATGGTCCACGATACACATAAATTTTTATAAATAAACGTGTTTGGTTCATTTGCTGTAAAACCCAACAAAGAACTATGAAAATTATCTAACGGGTCTGAACACCAAAAGGTTGTTTTGAGTTTGATCTCGTTCCCTTAACAATTGAAATATGTTAGTTGAGAAGACAACATGATCAAGCTCAAAAAATCCTCTTAGACCACCTTCCCTTTCATCATTACTTCTCTTATTATGTTGTTTTACATTGTTAAATTTCATCTTTTTTTTTTTTTTTTTTTGTGTTATTCACCATGAAAAACCTCCAAAGATGAAGGTTAAACACAATATGAGACATTTTGGATTATACAAACCTAAATGTTAGAGAGGAGTTTGACATATATAATACAAACTATCCCAGACTATGGACAATTTGTGGTGTGTTAAATGAGTTTAAAATGGTAAACAAGTTTCCTTTGAACGGTTTATAGTCTTGGGACATTTTATGGTTATAAATAGCCTTTCATCCTTCAACATTTTCATATGTTGTTCACTTATCATCCATTCTTAATTTTTTTTAGTTTTGAGTGGTTTATGATATCATAGTTACTGCTGCCCATTCATACAATCCCTGTAGTTGCTTTGCAGTTTATGTGGACATTGTATGATAGTCAACAAAGACCTTTGATATCAATCTGTTGTGATGTCCTTCAATTATGAGAATATAACGTTTCAGCTTATATATGATCTTAAATATTGTTCAGATCGTATTTGTTGAACAAAGGGTAATTTTGAAGAAAAAAAATATACGATTTTTTTTTTAATAACACCAACAATATACGAAAATTTGTTTAAGGGTATAATTGAAATAACAAAAAAATCAACCTAAAATCACCCCAAAAGGGCTATTTTCTTTATATCTACTAGCGAAAAGACGGACACTTACGTTTCCGTCTTTCCGCTCTTTTTATTGTTCTAACGTTTGAAAACTATGAACGGTGTTTTTTTTTATGAAATTTTAATTTTGATTAAATGTAGAATTATAATTGTTTTTTGCTTTCAAATTATAACAAATCAAACTAATCATGATTATATATTTCAATGTAACCAACAATATAACAAAAATATATAATCTAAATTTTTATTTTTTTAATGACACCAACAACAATCTTTTTAATATAAAAAGTTGTTGTTTAAGGGTATAATTTATACTATATATAAAGAAAACAAACGATTTCAGCTCTTTTGGGCTGACTTTTTCTATTTCCAAAAATACCCTTAACTTTCAATACAAATAACACATGTAACAAATAGATAAGAGTAAATTCAATTATTTTTTTGACAAAAGCGTAAATTCAAATATTAAAATAAAAGTGTAACAAACACTATATAAGTATATATATGTCCATTTTTTTTCCGCTTTATCATTTAAAAAGTGTAACAAATTAGATCACTCACTATACTTATATTTACTTTTTTGTTATACCAATTATACATTTAAACAAATTTTTCTATAATAAAGATTGTTGTTGGTGTCGTTAAAAAAAATAGATTTTTTTGTTATATTGTTGGTGTCATTAAAATAGATAACTATGATTAAATTGATTTTTTATAACTTAAAAACAATAAACATTTATGTTTTTAGTTTTAATTAAAATCAAAATTTAATAAAATACACCATTAAATTAAACGTCTTTTCACTAGTATAATAAAGATAGAGGAGTTTCTACGGTACACCCTTAAATTAAGGTGTACCGGTACACTTGTTTCATAAATCTATAAGTTAACCAAAAAATTTATGTAATAAAGTGATATTTATCGACTTTTATATTTTAGAAAATATTATCCCATAAGAAAAAACATCATTTCATTTTTTATAAGGATTATCCTAAAGTTTTTAACATTTTATTAAAAAAATAATCAATATTTACTATTATGAGTAATAAAAATTAAAAAAATTTGAATTTTGCTTTGCCGACACTTTTGAAAAATAAAATATAACTATTATAATTATAAATGATAGAAAATATTTTTTTTTTTAAAGAAAATAAATCATTAAACTATTCATTTAAATACACGGGTGTATCCGTACACTCAAAATTTTCGAGTGTACCATAGAAAATGCCTAAAGATATAGTATAGATTTTCTTGATACTTTTGTACTTGACAGCTGTTGATTGTCAATGGGCCAAGCCCAAGTAGGAAAGCTACAACCTATTTATAAATACAAATACGACCCCCTCTTGCTGGTATTCGTACGAATCAAATCAAGGTATGTATGTCTCCTTTTTCCACCTCTTTATAGATTCATAACATAGTTTCGTTTATTCAATGAATATATACCTATGATTCAATTATATTAGTACATGTCATGTGATCAGTATTTGTATCAACTTCAAACAAAAACGACAAAGCTTCATATATTTATACGACATCGTCAATTGACCTAATCAGTATAATTAACTTGCTCTTACGAAGTATTGGATGATGTATTTTGCTTTGTGTACTTGTCTCTTTCGTTGGTTTGGAATTATACTTCAACAATAATCAGTTTCATTTGTGGTTTAATGTTAGTATGTTGTATGTTACGTAGAAATTAAAATTCAAGTTCTCTTACGCTAGAAGAAATGTCATCAACTGGGGATGATCGTCCTGATGTGATCAACGATTTACCAGACTGTGTCATCTGTCATATCATCTCTTTTCTCCCAACCAAACAGGCGGTTGCCACTAGTGTCCTTTCGAAGAGATGGACGCATCTCTGGTGCTCTGTGCCCACTCTCAGATTGGATGTGAACTTGAAACACCGAGAAGCCCTTAGTTGCTTTAATGAGTTCGTCTACTCTGTTCTGCTCGCACGTGACATCAATTACAAGAGTTGCATTATGGATATTTGGTATCATAATGATTATCTTTCCCGTCTTGGCTTTCGAAATTTCATCAAATGGATTAATCATGTGGTGCAACGTGGAGTTGAGCACCTTGAAATTTCCACTAACATGCACGATGATCATCCTTTCAAATTCCCTATTAGCATCCTCACTTGCAAGACCCTTGTTCATCTAGATTTCTATAAGTTCATTGTGAAGGATTTTTCTTCCATTACACTCCCCTCCCTCAAGATCCTTCATTTTGAAGAAACTAACTTTTTAAATTATCAAGATTTAATATTGCTTCTAGCAGGATGTCCGAATCTCGAGAATTTACGTGCTACTTTTCTAGAGTTCCACTCTGAAGACTCTCTTACCTATCAAGAGCTACAAAGCTTAAGCTTAAACAAGTTGACGAAAGCAAAATTGTGGGGCACTTATTGCCACTTTCCACTGAAAGCACTTCATAATGTGAAGCTTTTGTTCATAGAAATAAATAAGGTTTGAATTTTATTATGAACATGATGCTACTTGATTTGCAATTTTATTTTTGACCTTATTTTTCACGGTATATCTTTCCATGTTGTTTATTTGTTTAGGTGCATCGAGGTTGTGATGAGATTCCTACCTTTCACAATTTGACAACCCTTGCACTTTACTCTATTAACTCTAACTGGCATTTGTTGGCACAAATGCTCAATCACTGCCCTAACCTTCAAAATGTTGAACTCAGTCAGGTTTGTTTGGTATAGGGATCATATCTGATTTATTATTTCCTAGAATGCCTTTGTGATTCATTTAATTTTTCTATATTAATAGGGAACCTACAATGAGATTATAGAAGGTGTCGAAGAAAATTGGGTGGACCCAATATTTGTTCCTCGTTGTGTGTCATTAAAACTTCAAACTTGCTCAATTTTGAAATTCTTGGGCCAAGAAAGCGAGCTTCTATTGGCAAAATATATTCTAAAGAATGCAAGAGTTTTGCAAACCATGAAAATCAATTGCGGTAAAGAGCTCAAAACACATAGAGAGTTATTATTATGTCCAAGGGCCTCTCCTATATGTGAAGTTGTGATTCATTGCGAGCGAGGTTCTATGTAAGTAGCAGTTCTTCTATTCACTTCTACCTTGCAACTGTTGGGTTTGATGGTTTGAATTGTGAACCTTGATGCTCTTGGAAAAATTATCCTTTAACTTTAGATCTTTCTTTTTTTTTACTTGTTCATGACTTCGACAAAATCCATGTTATCCATTTTTTTGTTAGTTGTATGTTAAATTCTGATTCAATGAATGACCACATGATAGGAGAGTAAAAATGTCTGTGAGAACTGAGAACTGACTTCTAAAATGTCTAATAAGTTTTGAAAAATACTGCAATGAGAATAAGAAAGGAGCTTTTGAACTGTCTTAATGAGTCATTTGGGGAAACTTGTTCAGCTTTTCAATTCAATAGTTCAACCTCCAGTTTAAACTAAATGTAGGAGATAGTTCATAGAGTCAACTTTCAAGACATTAGGGATATAATTTCTTATGCTCTTAAGATTTCACCAATTCATATTGGCAATGTGACATTACAACTTCATGTACTCAAGCAAATTATTTCATAAAAAATAAAAGCCACAAACACCAAGCTCATAAAAACTTAACTTACTTCCATTAAACGAGTAGTTGATCTCTCAAACATTTTTCATCAATTGATTTTTTTGCCCTTTGAATTTGAGTAGTTGTTCATCAATTGATTTTCTAACATGCAACTGCTGGGTTTGGTGGATTGAACTGTGAACCTTATCTTGTACACATGTTAAGAAAATATTATACTTAAAACTCATCAACCACTTTTTGCTTGTTTATGACTTTTTTTGGACTCTCAAATGACTTCAATAAGCCAGATCCATGTTTTTTGTAGTTCTATGCTAACTTATGTTTTCATTTTTGTCATGTGTTGTCTTTTCTCTTTAACACAGAAGCATGGACAAAGATTAAACAAATATTTGATTTCTCAAAGGAATCTGTATTTGTCTTTATTTTAATTGTATTAATGTTTTGATTGTTCCATTACAAAAGGACTTATAGACTAAATGTTTTTTTCCGGAAGATTTGGTTTATTAAGTATGTAAGTAAGTACCACTAGGAAAGGGTGTGATTAAGAACTTAGGAAAAGGTTCTTCAAGAGGAGAAAGGGTAGGAAGTTCTAACATCCTCCAACATATCACCACTATTTTCAAAGAACCTATATTTTCCTGCTCTGATTTGATCCTTGTACCATGCTGAAGTTGTTACAGATTTGGCACTAATATTTTCCTTTTTTGGCTATATCAGATTTCATCGCCAAATGGTTGACCTATGATATCCTTAACATTTTTTCTTTTCCAACTGAAGTTGAAAACTCCTATACGCATTGTGAGTTTTATGATGTGTTCCTCACGTCTTATATCCTTTGGTGGAAGAGCTGATTTATTTTGGTGGAAGGATTATGGTTTCCTGAGCAAATGATAGAGCACTGATTTACGGTTGGCATTAGTTGATTGTGTTCATGATAGATGCTGTAGAAAAGGAAGTATATTGCATTTTTGTTTGTGGAAAACTGGTTTGATGCAACACTGAGCCAATACTACTGTTTGAGGGCCACCTGAGTGAGAATATTTGGGGTTGTTCTTTTTATTAAAATTTGTGGTTGTATCGTCGATGACATTAACCCCATTTCTGAATGAATCTGACAGGACGGTTAGTTTTATTGAAGACAAATCTGATGAAAATAGTGTGTGTTTTTATTCGTAAACAATTTTTTTTTGAAGATTGTCATGATACATTCAAGAGTTTGAGAATGTCCATAGGTGCAGTGTATCCATCGGAAAACAAGTGAAGAAGATGATGTTCATATTTTAGAAGCCAAATAGTTTTTTTTTAATCAAATCAAGCACTGGACCACTGCAAAATAAATTAGTTTTAAAAAATCAAGTATGTTGTTATCCTTAAGTTATTTTCAACCTCAAATAGAGGGCCAACTATCCAAAGAATAAGTGCAAATGCAAAGGGTAGTTTTAATTTTAAAGTTGTCGCCAGTGTGAAATAACCGATCTAGATACAGAGAGTATAACCTTGATATCCTAAGCTTTGCCTCGGTGCACAAGCTTAGGTAAACTTATCCTTAAACTTGTAGAGCTTTTGTTTTAACTTGTTAATAACTAATCTATGTTATCCATTTTTTGGTTAGTTGTATGTGAAATTCTGATTCAATGCATGACCACGAGCTGCTAGTTGTATGGTAGGCGAGTGAAAGTTGTACATCAGTGTTTTCATGTGCTAAATTATGATTTGAATCTTGATGCATGACATATTTGACACAAAAGCATGGACAGATTAATCGAGTAGTTGACTTCTCAAAGGAATTTATGTAAATTAGTTGTAGTTATATTTTAAAGACTACTAATCATAAACTAAGGGAATCATCATGAATAGACCTAACTTCAAATCAAAAGATGAATCTAGCAAGGCTCGTGGTTCTGCTGCAACTTGGATGGCGCTTACGGAGACTTCCGTTCCATGGTGGTTTCATGAATGGAGTGATTATTCAGATTACTAATGACAGGTTTGTATCAACTGCTCCTTGAATACTTAGTATGCCTGTGAGAACCGAGAAACTCACTTCTTATAGGCCTAATAAATTCAAAAAATAATGGAATGAGAATCAAGCTTTTGTGTCTTAACCAGCCATTTGGGGAAGCTTGTTCAGTGTTTTAATTCAATTGTTCAGCCTCCAGTTTAAACTTAAAGTTGGAGATGGTTGATAGATTCAACTTTCAAGACATTAGGGATAACATTTTTTATGCTCTTACTTACGATTTGCCATTTGCAATATCACGTTACGACCATTACAGAAGAATGGACAAAAAGTAAACAAAAATTTGATTTATCAAAGGAATCGAGAAACGTGAGTTACTGGGCAGTTAAGCTATAAGGAATCAGTAATTATACAAGGTAGTTCCCTTTCAAAATTCTACTGCTCCGCGAAATGCAAGATGTATGACTTAGAATTGGGTAGATGCTAGTGATTCAAATAGTCCCTCTGGGATACTGTAAGGGTATGGAAGAACCACTAGGATAGGGAGTGATTAAGTGAAGCTTAAGAAAAGGCTGTTCAAGAAGAGGAAGGGTAGAAAGAAAGTTCTTCTATCAGTCAATAACTCACCTTTTTTTACCTTCAAAATATGAACTTAATATCACGCCCGCAAAATTTGAACTAAACGTTTCTTTCTTCGTACAGGCTGTTGTCAAACTTTGTATCTTGGTTAAACATCTGTAGTATTGATAAAATTTGAACTGACATTTCTTGATGCGGCTATCTTTAAAGAAACTATATTTTTCTGCTTTGATTCCATGAATGATTTCATCCTTTTACAATACTCAAAGTTGACCTATGATATCTTACTTTTTTGTCTTTTCCATCTGAAGTTGAAAACTAAATAAAATTAATGTTTACCTATTTAACCCTAAAATTAACGTTTTTCTTTTCAACTGAAGTTGAACTGAATATTTAGAGGCCATTACCTATGATTTTGTTCTGTACCAAAAAAAAAAGTTATGATTTTGTTTAAGCATAGAACTGTGGACTGCAGAGCTATTAAAATGTAGTACCTAGGGTCCCTAGTTCACAGTTGGATACTGTTGAGCAGAAATGAGGCGCCAAGATCAAATACTTCAAGCAAAATTTGACATAAACAAGAACTTTTCAGGCCAAACAATTACTTAAATTCTCACTTCACTATTGAAAAAGAAAAGAAAATATAGAAACATTTGAAGACCATTGAGAGTTTGTCAACCTCCTCTGCCCTAGTGTGCTAACGTTTTCACAGAATATCCTGCATAACTCCAACTCATTCTTCTCTAACATTTATTTTAGTGCCAATTATCACTACCATGTAGGCATATTATGTTATGGTGCAATTGAGTTCCCCATTATTCCCACCCTACTCATATGTGTTGGTTTTCTACTTCCCACACCTTACCTTGTGGCACAAGGCCTGAAGAGAACCTGTTAGAAGGATTATAAAATAGAGAAATTGAATTTATTGTGTTGTGTTTGTGTTTAAGGTTAGTTTGTTTTAAGGGTGAATCTCAACTGAGTTTTGATGTTAGGAATCACATATCGTGTGCGGTTCTTTTTAAGGATGCTCCCGACTTCAACACCTTTGCCTTTCATCTACTGGTTTTCATCTAGAGCGACAAAGTGAACAAACTTGAGACCAATTATAGTTGAAATGTGTATGATGAAGCCATAAGAATGATCATAGAAAAAAGGGTTGAATTGTGTGTGATGTGTTTCTATTTTCATTTTTATTTCTATAAATTTAGACCATCAATTAAATCTTAAGGTGTATTTTTTCTGCTTCACCGATGAAGGACTTAATTGAGCCGTCACCTTAAAAGCCGTTGTAATTTACATCATGATTTATTAGACTACCTCTCTAGTATTTACTCTTTAAACTTGTTGGGGAATGCCCTTCAATGTTGATATTAGCTCTTGTAATGCTCTCTATTTTATGAAATGTTTTCTTGACAATCTATCGTCCACTCTTTTTATTACAAAAATGCGTATAAATTATAAACTGTATTTTTTTATAAAATTTTTATTAAAATTATTTTGATTTTAATTAAAATTATAGGTATAGATATTTTATATTTTCATATTATAACAAATTATACTTACTTTTTTCAATGTTTAAGATTTGGTGTGAAAATATGAATTTCAATTTGTATAATTAACAAATTTGTGAAAATATGAATTTTTGATCGGTTGATATTGTATAAATTTGTACTCATTGACAAATCCACTTTAAACAAAATTTGAATATAATATTATACATCTCTTGTCTTTCATGTATAATTACAAAGAAACCAACAATATTACATTCTTATAGACAAATTTGAATCAAACGGACGGCAACGATTCTCACGATAATTGGAAACAGCGGCAATTCTTGAACGAGATAATTAAACAATCAAGATGGAAAGAAGAATGAAAAAGAAATTGGAATGAAGATGATGTTTTTGGATTCATGTTTGGAATGAAGGGCACGTTCTGTGTGTTCTAGGTTTTAGAATGGAACAACAAAATTTATAAACGTATATGATGGGTTGAATTTGATGTGAAATTTTAAGTGTTACAAACCCTATGGTGTACATTAATTAAGATTAAATACATACATATAATTAAATAAAAATTAAAAGTTACAGATTAAAATTGATTTTTTTATAGAAAAAAATTGACTCATTTATTTGACATTTAATGTTACATTTATATATTACATTTTGATTGGTTGATATCTTGAAAGGGTAAATACCCCCTAAACAAGAGAGGGTAATCTAGGCCTCACCATTAAAGGATAAAGTTGAAAAGGAAAAGTCCAACTCAAACAAAATAGTGCGTCCTCTTTAAATATTGATATACTTTTCTCACCTTATGTATTTCCTCGCGCGCCCTATTTTTTTTCCCAAAATACCACTTATCCGGATTATATAATCCGAAGCCATTTCGGAATATTAATTCCGGATATATTCGTGGAATTTGGCACTTCATCCACCCTCATGGATGATGATGTCAGTTATGAATAGATGGATTTGGATTATGTAATCCAAAAATTGTAGATAACTTCCGGATTATATAATCCGAAAAGTGTAAATCACCCCGTTGAAAGTCAACAAAAGGGGGTGGTGAACGATGGTTCCAGATTATAGAATCCAGAAAGTGTTAAACCTGTCCGGATTCCATAATCCGGACTGCATCAGTACAGAGGCAGAAGCCATCTGTTTTGGCTGAGCCTCTGCTTTAGAGCATTAGCTTGCTTCTAAACAGACATACCATGTCGGTTACCATATGTTCTAACAGTAAATTCAACTTATCGAAGATAATTTTCAAACATAACATTAATCAAATATAATCAAAAATTATCCAAGATTACTGAACATTAAAAATTATCCAAATGTTACATCACAAAAAATTATCCAAGATGTTCAAACATAAGATAATAAAAATCAACTCCTAATAACTACACCAATACCACCGCCACCTCTGTCACCTCTGGCACCCCTGCTACCGTCAGTAGCTCCCTGACGACGGTAAACTTTCCCATCATGCACCTCTTTCAACGCATCCTCCAAATGATGCCATTCCTCGGTCCCTTTAGGCACCAGACCACTTCTCATCACAACATAGAGGTGGTCTCTGATGCGGCTCATCCTTCCGCTAAGCTGTAAGTACGCAAGGTCTCCATCCTCCTGAGCAGCTCGCGCATCAAGGACCTCACGCTCCGGTGGCCTCGGCACTTATACCGACATGTCAAGAAGAACTATGCGTGGATGAGAATGGCGATAAAACCAATCGATGTAGCCATCTACTGCCTCCACATTATGAATTGCACACTCTCCCAACTGCTGAGGTGTCAGCGCATAATCAAGTGCAGTCTGAAAGCTGTTTGTGATCTCCGCCAAATTAACTTCAATAGGTGCACTCTCAACGGGATGTCTCGGTATGGTCTAAACCCTCCCAAACTGACGAAGCACCCTCTCCGGCAGATATCTCGCCATGCGGTCTCCGAATCTCAGCCATCCAGAGTAAAGGTTGACCCGCTCAAACTAACGTGCCTGATGGTGCTCTCCATATGGGGCCATGACAACCCTCGTCAAATCCAGCGCATCCAGATGGTTTCTGTAGTTGTCCACTGTGCCTAAACCAGACAGTGGTAGAAAAAGCATCGCGCGTGGATAATGATTCTCTTTATATCCTGCCCAGACATCCTTGCTCCCCACACCTGAGAAGTGATGATACACCCAAGCCTGCACCAAAGACAACCATTTATAAATATACAAACCATATACACTTACATTTAGAAAAATAAAACATAGTTTTTATTTTATACCTGCAACAAAGTCAGGTATCCTGCCACCTGACTGCAGTTCCAACGTGCATCATTGTTGAGCTCCTTCCATGTGATGTTTGTCAAGGATTGAAATGTGGTCTGTTTGAGCAAGATTTCACTGATTTTGGTTAGATTTTTTCAGTTCGAATTTTGGGATTAGAGGGAGAGAGAGAGAGAGAGAGAGAGAGAGTAAGTGAAAAGTGAAACTGTAAAAATGGGGGGTGAACGCCCTTTTATACTTCGAATGAGTCCGAAAAATGTAATCCGGATCAGAAGTTAACTTTTCGGAATAGGTTTTCCGGAGGACAATTTAGTAATTTTTGCAGGGCGCGTGAGAAGGGGTAGGAAAAGTAATACTAATATATTGATATAGATGTTATACGGTGCCACAAGCAAACTATGGATTGCATGAACACACGCTTTGTGGCCCTAAAAAAAATGTATAACTTTGGTCTCAATTAGAAAAAATTAACTTTTCAGATTTATTCAATATATGATATATCTAGTCTACATTAGGAACCAGATACATCATTTTTCCACTATAACTAAGATCTGAGAGAATAATGTTTAAGATAACAATTTTTTTCTAGGATAGATTCACCACACACATTTTTCCTACTTTGACCAAACTTATACCAAAACTTCCTCTTTTATTCCATCAACTCTAAAATTTATATCTTACCACCATTTGGCATGTTAGCATTCATGATTTTTAACGACAAATGCTTTTGAACCGTATAGCAGTTCCCCTATTGTTTATAAAAAACATACTTGTTATCGGAGTGTTGTTTGATTTGAACTTGAAAAAATTAGGGATGTGGTTGATTTGAGAGTTTTTGGAGATTTTAGATGTGAAATAAACAAATGAGGAAAAGTTGTTGTCTGATCTTTAAAAGGATATGCAATATGACTTAACTCACGTTGGATTGCAACGTGACTTAAGTCATGCAGGTTGTATTTCAGCGTGACTTAAGTCATATTAGATTTATAACTTAAGTCGCATGGGGGTATTTTGGGAAGTTCAGTTGGGAGTGAGCAAAACTTGATTGGAGAAGAGCAATTTTCCTTTTGTACTTGACAGCTGTATTGTCATTGGGTCAAGCCCAAATAGGGAAGCTACGACCTATATATGTATATAGAAAACGACTCCCTCGTGCGGGTATTCTTGTACGATTCAATTCAACGTATGTAAGTCTCCTTTTTCCATCTCTTCATTCATAATCGATTCATAATATATTTTCGCTTATTGATTGATTAAACTCATGCTTAGGATTCAATTCTTTTGATACATGTCATGTGGTTCGTATTTGTATCAATTTCAAACAAATACGACAAAGCTTCGTATATTTTATACAATGTTGTTTCGCGCTGAATCCTTAATTTACCTAGTCACTATAATTAACTTGCTCTTGTTAAATACTGAATGGTGTATTTGGCTACAATAGTGTGAGTATTTATGCTTGTCTCTTTCATTGGAATTATCACTCCTACGATTGTCAGTTTCCTTTGTGGTCTGATATTCTTTTACTTGTGGTGATCATGTAAAACAATTTGTAGCATAAATTTAATGTATTGACATCATTGCTTTTTGGTCGTTGCATGTTATGCAGAAAATTCAATTTCTCTAACACTAAAAACCTCGACAACTAGTTGTACCAAAATAAGAAGGGATGGTGATGTGATCAGCAGTTTTCCCGACGAAGTCATCTGTCATATTCTCTCTTTTCTCCCAACCAAACATGCGGTTGCCACTAGCGTCCTTTCAAAGAGGTGGACAGATCTCTGGCACTCAGTTCCAGTTCTCAACTTCTCAGACGTGGAGTTGAATGACCAAGAAGCTTGCTTTCGCTTTAATAAGTTCGTCAACTCTGTTTTGCTCTGACTTAATCCCACCAAGTTCAAGAGTTGCATCATTTACATTTTGTGTGATGATGATCTTTCCCATCATGTCTATCCCAATATCATCAAATTGGTCAATCATGTGGTGCAGCGCGGAGTTGAGCATCTTGATATTTGCACCAGCATGCTTAATGATGATCCTTTCATATTCCCTATTAACATCCTCAGTTGCATGACCCTTGTTCGTCTAGATTTCTATAAGTTCATTGTGAAGGATTTTTCTACCATTACACTCCCCTCCCTCAAAATCCTTCATTTTGAAGAAACTGACTTTTGAAACTATCAAGATTTAATATTGCTTCTGGCAGGATGTCCGAATCTTGAGAATTTATGTGCAACTTTTCTAGGGTTCTACTCTGAAAATTCTCTTACCTATCAAGAGCTTCAAAGCTTAAGCTTAAACAAGTTGTCGAAAGCAAAATTGTGGCGCACTTATGGTCACTTTCCATTCAAAGTGCTTCAAAATGTGGAGCTTTTGTTCATAGAAATAAATAAGGTTTGAATTTTATTATGAACATGATGCTACTTGATTTGCAATTTTGTTTTGGGAATTTTGACCTTATTTTTCACGGTATATCTTTCCATGTTGTTTATTTGTTTAGGTGTAGAGGTTGTGATGAGATTCCTACATTTCACAATTTGACAACCCTTGCACTTTACTCTATAAACTCTAATTGGCACTTGTTGGCACAAGTGCTCAAGCACTGCCCTAACCTTCAAAATCTTGAGCTCGGCCAGGTTTGTTAAGTTTAGGGATCTTAACTGATTTACTATTTCCTAGAATGCCTTTGTAATTTATTTTATTTTATCTATATTAATAGGGCACCTACAATGAAAAAATAAAAGGTATCCTAGAAAAATGGGTGGACCCAATATTTGTTCCACAATGCCTTTCATTACAACTTAAAACATGCCGAATTCTGAACTTCTTAGGCCAAGAAAGTGAGCTTCTATTGGCAGGATATATTCTAAAGAATGCAAGAGTTTTGCAAACCTTGAAAATCAATTGCAATGAAGACCTCAAAATTCAAAGAGAGTTATTATTATGCCCAAGGGCCTCTCCTGTATGTACAGTTATGATTGATTGCACAGGAGAATCTCTGTAAGTAGTAGTTCTTCAGTTGGCTTCTAATTTGAAACTGTTGGGTTTGATGGTTTGAAATGTGAACCTTGATGGTCTTGAAATTTATGTCGGTGCACAAGTTTAGGAAAAACTGTCCTTAAACTTGTAGACTTGTCTGTTTAACTTGTTCACGACTTCAACTAAATCTTTGTTATCCTTTTTTTGGTTAGTTGTATGCTAAATTCTGATTCGATGCGTGAAACCATGATAGGAGAGTGAAAGTTGTACATTAGTAATTTTCATGTGCTAAATTATGATTTGAATCTTGATGCATGACCTATTTGACACAAAAGAATGGCCATAGATTAATAGAGTAGTTGTTTTCTCAAAGGAACTGATGTAGTGTTATATTCTAAAGACTACCAAACATAAACTTAGGGAAAAATCATGAATAGACACAACTTAAACTCAAAAGGTGGATCTAGTAAGACTGATTGCTTCGGTGCCGTTTGGATGGCGCTTACGGTGACTTCCGTTCCATGGTGTTTCATGAATAAAGTGATTATCCAGATTACTAATTATAGGTTTGTATCAACTGCTACACTGAATGTATGTAACCACTAACCATTGGACATAGGAATCAAATGCTCCTTCAATACTCAGTATGCCTGTGAGAACTGAGAACTCACTTCTAATAAGTCTAATAAGTTTTGAAAAATACTGCTATGAGAATGATAAGAGAGCTTTTGAACTGTCTTAATGAGTCATTTAGGCAAGCTTGTTCAGCTTTTCAATTGAATTGTTCAACCTTCAATTAAAATACTTCCATGAATCGATTAAAAGCGTGGACAAAAATTAAACTTGTGGTTGATCTCTAATACAATTTTTATCAATTTATTTTTTTCCCTTTGACTTTGGATTGGGTAGAAGCTCATGATTACAAATTAAAATACTACTGTAAGGGTGTGTAAGAAGTAAAAACCACTAGGATAGGGAGTGATTAAGTGAAGCTTATGAAAAGCTTCTTCACTAGGATAACATTTGAAGTTGTGCCTATTTTTAAAGAACCTATATTTTTCTGCTCTGATTTCATGATTTCAATCCTTGTACGATACTAAAGTTGTTACAGATTTGCTACTTATATTTTTCAAAGGAATTACAATTATGGCTACATGTTTTTTTTTTACTTTCTTAAACATACTACTATCTTCCATCATTGATGCATATAGCTTATTGTTTTTCTTCCTTTTTTCTCTTTATCAGGATTTGGCGCCATGGTCGTTCCCTATGATATCCTTACAGATATGATGTATTCCTTACATCTTCTTATATTCTTTGATGGAGAAGTTGATTTATTTTGGCGGAAGGATTATGTTTTCCCGAGCAAGATGCTAGAGTACTGACTTACTGTTGACATTCGTTGGTTGTGTTAATGATAAATCCTGTGGAAAAGGAAGTATATTGTATTCATGTTTGTGATAACAGAATTTAATGCAACATTGAACCAATACCACAGTATTATTTATTCTGTTTGCGCAGCATCCAAACTATAGCTTGTGATTTGATTTAATTTCCTTTACTTCCTTCATTCCTAGGTAAATTGGAAGATCAGTGTTTGTCATGAGTTCCATGACTGTAATTATTATTAGGGTTCTGAAGTAGAAAATTAAAAGGGTGAAAAGCCATTTTGGTCTCTCAATATAAAGTGGTGTCATTATATTATTTGAATGTATCAAAATTGCAAATACATCCCAAGGTCATGCATAGCAATGTCATGTCTCCTAGATCCATGAATGTTGTGTTCACGAGGATTGGTTTTGCCGTTCAAAAAGGTCTAGCGGCGCAGCTTGTTGCCCGCTTGCTTTCTATTCAAGTTTATATATATATAAAAAAAAATGAATGTATGACTTATATTATTTTTCATCAAAAAAAAAATTGAGCACCAAAACACATATTTGATAACTACTAAGTGCTTGTTTGGTTCCGCGTTTAGGAGCCTCAAACGCGAGTTTGCTTTTTGAAACGTGGTTTCAACATAATTTTTGATGTTTGGGTAGTTTCAGAAGCGATTAAGTAAAACGTGAATGTAGTCCCAAACTGACGTTTGTAAGAAGCCACAATTTGAAGCTTTTGCAGTGACTTAACGTGATTTTGAGAATTAATTTTGTCATGACAATTTCGTTTTCCTAATTACCCTTTTTCTTTTTCCCATAGAGTTGTAAATCGTTTCCTTCAATCCAACAAAATGGCCAGCGATGATTTTTTTTCATTGCTCAATTTTGGTTTCATGCTGCTAGAGCTGTCAAAACGGGCCGGCCCGTTTAGCCCGATTAATTATAGGGCTTCGGCCTTAAATATTGAGCCCGAATTTTAATAGGGCTTTTTAGCCCGGCCCTAAAAAGCCCGGTACCCGTTAGGGCTAGCCCGAACGGGCCGCTGGTAACCCGTTAGCCCGCATAACAAAAAAAGATCCTATAAATTATATATATTTTTCAAATAATTTTTTACTTTATTGATTATCAAAGTAAAAAATAAAGGTGAAAATTCAATGAATTAACACAAATATAAATGTAATATAAAATTATATTTACTCGTTTCGTTGTTTATAATTTTAACAATCGAATATATAAATATCTATAACCATAACGTATCTAATTTATTTAAAATTGTTTTCCTCGCCGTTTTAGTTTACGACGTTTGTACGAAAATGTTACAATTTAATTTTGTGCTATACATTATTTAAACATATTAAAAATATTATTTATAAAAAAAATCATAGGAGTATTTTATAGTACTTTTTTTTTAAAAAAATAATTTTTAATACGGGCCAGCCCGTTTAGCCCGCGACCCATGTAGGGCCGGGCTCGGGTAGTATATTTCAAACCTGTTTTTCAACCGGGCTTTTTGGCCCGGCCCGATAAAGCCCGAAGCCCGTCAGGGCCGGCCCTAAACAGGTCGGGCCGTCCGTTTTGATAGCTCTACATGCTGCTGCTTCAAGCTTCAGGTTGCACAGGTTTCATGGTGCTGCAACCTTCAACGCTCTCTCTCTTTCTCTAGGTTAGAGAAGAGGTTGGAATTGGGCTTCAAAAACCCATTACTTTCTTATTTGATTATCGTTCCAGCACATTTTGCTCGCGCCCAACTAAAATATTGAAAATACCCCGCGTGAGTTAACTCACGCTGCCTTAGTTAACTCGGTATTTTACCCCGTGTGAGTTAACTCACGGTAGTTTATTAAGAAAAAGCCATAGCCATAGCCATTTATTAAGAGAAAACAGCACACACAAAGACAGGTTATGATTCTTGAATACTTGTGGTTGAGTGAGAGTGTGTGTTATTCTGTCATGGGCCTCCAATTCGACAGCGGCCATAGCACTAGAATTTTGGAAATTGGAAATTGGAAAGTGTTACGATCATAGAAGAATTGAATATGGAGTTTACAGAAGAGGACTTTGGTAGGTTACTGTTTGCCGAGAACAATCGAAAAGCAGCTGAAGAAAATTGGAAATTGGAAAGATGGGAAATTGGAACACGTTGGCTGAGGCCTGAGGCATTTACCTTCTTGATTATTATGTCATCCTGATGATGATGATGGACTAAAATATTTGCCTGTTTTGCTTGGTTGCTAAACAAAACGTGAGTTTTGGGTTGGGGGATGTGCAACAAACGTATTCCCATTTAGTATGAACTAGTCACGTGAGATAACTCATGCGGCGTTAGTTACCTAATGCATAAATTTACACATGCGTTAGTTAACTAACGCAGAGGTATCTTGGACAGTTTGACTGAATGGGAGCGAAACTTATTGGGAGAAGAGCAGAAATCTTCTTATTTTTGTAAAAGCCCATTAATATTTTGCTTAATCCTTTAAAAAAATGTTTGACACAATTTGGTAATTAATATGAGTAAAAAAATTAATATAACATATCTAACTAAAATTAAACTATCTATAATTTATACAATTTTTTTTAATGGAATATGCTTTTTTTTTAAAATTTTTTTATTTCTTTATGAATAATCAAATTAATAATGCAACAAAATTTAAATAACCATAAAATAGAAATGAATTTAATCTTAAAAAAATTTAATACCCATTTTGGTAATTATGCATTCAAAATCAAATTTGATCCAAGTTATCCAAACATTATGAATTTATGAGAATCACTTTTGCTTTAAAGTATCCAAACATAAATCAATTCACATTCAACTCACTTTTAACCAAAACCAATTCTGTCAAAATCAATTATCTCCACCGCAGAACCAAACACACTAATAAATATGTAGCTTACTTTGGTTTTTTTCTAGATTATCTTTAAAGAATGATGGGTAATTTACCCAGCAACGAATGAATCTAGGTCTGAATAATAGTGCTTCTGCATATATGCATGTTGCTTTCAGTTCCCACTCTCAACTTGAGTTGGATGACCAAGAAGCCTATTTTCGCTTTAATCAGTTAGTGTACTCTGTTTTACTCGCACATAATAATATTCCGATCAAGAGGCTGCTGTACAACGCGGAGTTGAGCGCCTTGAAATTCGCACACACATGCGTGTACTGTGTTTGATGAACTTATTGATGATGTTGACTTTCCTGTTATCCTCCTTTTCTTGACTATATAAGGATTTAGTACCATGGTTGACCTATGGTCTTGTATCTTGTATTCTTTGGTGGAGGAGTTGATTTATTTTGGTAGTAGGATTATGTTTTCCCAAGAAAGATCATAGATTCTGTAGAAAAGGGAGTATAATGTATTCTTCTTTGTCATAACACGGTTTGATGCAACACAGAACTAGTATGACAGTATTATTCTGTTTGCGAAGCATCCAAGCTTTTGATTTAATTTCCTTTACTTCCTTCCTCGGTAAACCGGAAAATCAGTGTTTTCCACGACTGTAATTATTATGGTTCTGAAAATAAAAAATAAAAACGATGGAGGAAAGTTTATTTCACCTGGGTTTTTGCTTTTGTTTCTCTTGTATAATATTTTGTGATCAAAGTAAATTATAAAAAGCTTTTTTTATTGTAAAATAAAAGAGAAACAAGCCAAGAAGACGATGTTTATTTTAGAACAGTTTGTCAAAATGGTTGGTGTGCATTGTTTGTGATCTAGATACCAAGTTCGATTACTACTCGTAAAGAAAAGAAATCGTTACATGTCGAAGTCAAAGAGTGATGCTTCTTTTAATATGAATGAAGTTACAAATAACTGAAATGGTTCTGCTCTAATTATGCGGTTTTATTTATTATTATGAAGCTTGTTAAGAACTAATTAGAAATTAAAAAATCATATTATTTTTTGGGTTAATATATGTTTACCCTAGCTGTTTGTTTCTGTTTCTAGTTTACTTTGTCAAAAATAAAATTGTTTAGATTTCAATCCTGTAATTTAAAGGATATTTGATGTTCGACCTTCATTAATTTTGACCGTACAAAATCAATTATATGATAGAATTGAAATTCTCTTAAATTACATGGAGCGAATTTTTATTTTATTTAAAAAAGACAAATTCTATGGTACATCTCAAAATTTGAGTGTACTAATACACCAAATCGTTAAATTAATAATTAAATGAGTTGTTTTATTAAAGAAAATAATTATTTTCTACAATTATAATAATTAAATCTTATTTACCAAAAGTTTCGACGAAATAAAAAAATTACTTTTTTTGAATTTTTATTACTCATAATAAAAAATATTGATTATTTTTTATGAGAAAATGTTAAAAATTTAATATGATTCTTATAAACAATAAAATGATATTTTTTTTATGAAATGATGTTTTCTGAAATATAAATATTGACAAATAGTTTTTTATTTTATAAAATAATCGTTAATTTACAAAATTATGGAACCACGGTAGAAGTTTCCTTCAAGGAAAATTCTACGATGAGTAAAAACGTTGATAGAAAATTCTATAAAATTAATAAATGTGATTGTTGAGATTAAAAATGAAATTCTGAGTATTGTAAATCAAGTGAAAATTAAATTAGCCAAGCTTGCGTTCCATTTTGTCCTCTTTGGTCTTCCATATGTATATATATATCCTTTGCTGATGAATCCGAGTTAGTCGGGTTTTCATTGATTTAGACAACGTCGTCTTTCCAAGCTGAAAGAGGACCAAAAACAAAAAAACCCCATTGGGATGAATCTAGGTCTGAAGAATAGTGTTTGTACCCCCAACTCACTGGTAAGAGAGACGAAGGTTCATTCTACTCCGAAGTTGGAAGTAACTTAAGAGTAGAGGGTTTAGCAATAATACGGCATTCTTAATTGTCCTTGTGAGTTTCATTAACTTGTTCTCAGTTACCCTTCCATTATGCATAATCTGCATTTTTCATTCCAATTATTTCTAAGGTATCTTTGGTGTTGGAAATGATGGGAGGGTTTATTTTATCATTATTTTTCCTATATCAAGGAAACTAAAATGTTTCTAAAAATTAATTCTGATTGCAAAGTTATAAGATCAGTTATTTACCAAAATATATAGACTTTAAACATTCATGTGTAATCTGCTTAATTTTATTTGTAGTGTTTATATATAAATCAATTTTCAGCACAAATTTAGTGTATTAGTTGTATTTCTTTTATTGGAACTTGGCATTTTAGTTGCTTTATGTTATGCAGGAAATTCAAATTTCACTACTCCAAAAATGTCTTCAATTGCTTAAGCTTAAGCAAGTTGACCAAAGCACGAATGCTTTCCACTTTTTGTCATTTTCCTTTGAAAGCACTTCATAATGTGGCCGAACTGCACATAGAAATAAATAAGGTTTGAAATTTTTTGTTGATATATGAATACACTAATGTGATGGAATAGAATAGAAGAGCATAATGGATTTGTTAGTTTTGTTTTAACTTTATTCTTTTTTTGTTGTTGAGAATTTTGACCTTATTTCTAACAGTATATCTTTCTATGATGTTTTCTTGTTTAGGTGTGTCGAGGTTTTGATGAAATTCTTACCTTTCATAATTTGACAAAGTTGAAACTTCACTCTATTAACTATAATTGGCGTTTGTTAATACAAGTGCTCAATTGTTGCCCTAACCTTAAAAATGTTGAGCTTTGTCAGGTTTGTTAAGTTTAGGGATCACATCTGATTTATTATTATCTCTTAACATCCTTTTTAATTTACTTTATTTTATCTATGTTAACAGGGCACTTTCTGCGGCATTGGGATAAGAGACAGTGACCAGGAAAGTTGGGTGGACCCATTATCCGTTCCGCAGTGCATTTCGTTACAACTTAAAATTTGCACACTTTGGTACTTCAGAGGCCGACAAGGTGAGCTTCAGTTAGCAACGTATATTCTTAATAATGCAAGAGTTTTGCAAACTATGAAAACTTGTTGCTGTGATAGCCTCAAAAAAGAAAGAGAAGTATCCTTATGCTCAAAGGCCTCTCCTACATGTGAACTTATTTTTCATGTGTTCAGGCTACATAAGGAGGAGTCCCTCTCTGATTAACTTCTATAAATTAACTAGTGGGTTTTATGGTTTGAATTTTGAACCTTGATGATCACGAACTTTATCTCGTTGCATAAGTTAAGGATATCTAATATTTCAACTTGTAGACCTGTTTTTATAAGTTGTTTATGACTTCTATTAAATCCTTTTTTGTTCATTTTTCAGTAGTTGTTGTATGCTAAATTCATATTCTCTGTGCATGACCAGTGCAGAAGAGTGAATGTTGTACATTAGTGTTTCTCATGTGCTAATTTATGATTTGATGCATGACCTCTTTGACACAAAAGCATGGACAAAGATTAAATCAGTCGTTGATTTCTCAGAGGAATAGGTGTAAATTAGTAGTAATTAAGAGGTAAATTAGTATTTTATTTCTCAAGTTGTTGGATTCAACTTTCAAGAGGATAACGTTTCATGAGATAGTTGTTAGATTCAACTTTCAAGAGGATAACGTTTCTTTTGCTAACACTTAAGATTTTTTACATTGCACATTTGCACTGTCATATTTCATCTTCATGCTGTCAAGCAAAGAATTTTGTAAAAAATAAAAACCGATAAATATCAAGCTCACTTGAACTTTGCCAAATATCAATCGTTAGCCTTTAGCAAGTAACAGTGTCTGTTTAACATGCAATTCTATCATATTCCATCCAAAACCTACAGCTGCTACTATTGTCATTGGAGGAAAGTTTGTAGTACCCTAACATGTCATGTCCTTTTGGTGGTGATGTTGTATAATTGAATATTGTTGTTGTGTAATGATATTCAAGCTGTGATTTACTTCGAAGTATTTGAGACATGATGTGTTAATTTGTTCGACATAGAGTGGAAATTAGTGAATTACCACATTTGATTTTGAAAGCTAACAATGCTGAAACTTTCTTAAAAATAAGCTTAATTAAATGTTCGCCAATTATCCATTTTCAGGCCTTTTTCCTTTTTGAGAAAGATATGCGTCAAACAGCTAAAATTATCATCAGTTGTAGATAAGTTTCTCTGTTAAGTTACTAAGTTGATGATGAAATGAAATCTCCCTTCTCCATTGTATCTCTGTTTTTATAGCTCCTAGATTATTACTTTGGTTGCTTTCAAAACATAACAGAATTACCAGTTGAAGTATAATCAAGAGGAAAAATGACAAGCAGGAGTGGAATTTAGAAAAGGTTGATGGCTTTGGTGCTGCTGGAATGTCGTTTAAGGTGTTGGTTGATAGATTCAACTTTCAAGAGGATAACATTTCTTATGCTAACACTTATGATTTCTCAATGCACATTTTCACTGTCATGTTGCAACTTGGGGCAGTCGAGCAGACGATTCCATAAAAATTAAAAGCCACAAATATCAAGCTCATTTTAACTAACTGTCATGAATCATCATTTTAGCCTTTAGATACTTTAACATGCAATTCTATCACAGTCAAACTCAAATCCCATAAAATAAATCAATATAACCAAAACACATGAGAACAACACGCATCCAAAACCTACGGCTGCTACTATTATGATTGGAGGAAAGTTTGAAGTACTCTAAGAAAATAATGTCTTTTAAGATAATTGTTTTCTAATATATGCACACCGGGATTGATCCATTGAGATTTGCTCCACAAATTTCTATAAAAACTTACTTTGTAAAGTTCTTTAAGAGTGTCCAATACTAGTTAGCATTTTTAAAAAAAAATATGTTTCGTAAATATGTAAATTCAATAACCTTTCAAACTTTAATATATTTACTTTTTTAATTTTGAATGGTTTAATATACTTATTCATATTTAAAAAAAAAAAAAAAATACATATTCGTATACCCTTTCATAGTAGCACTCGCTCGTGGATTGCTTTGATATGTAACCAGTGTGATGAAGGACCAAAGTTTACCGGTGTAATATAAATTTTACAAAATATTAGATGGATTGAAATTTTATATCATAAGACATTAGCTAGGACTATTTGATATGTTATTGACACTTATCAAAATTAAAGACGTTTAAAACTGTATAAAACTTTGTTGATGTAGGCTAAAATTAGCTGAGACAAATTCCAGAAGTACAAAAACATGTTGGGAGGTTCGGATGAGCGCGAGAGCAATCCACTCCTGACTCAAAATTGTGGTACACTTTTGGTCACTTTCCATGGAAAACACTTCATAATGTGTTGTCGATAGATGTAACTAAAGTTCAAAATTTACTAGGGGTAATAGTCACTTTAGTCCCTGAATATGTAATGATTACTCATTTTAATATTAAGGACTATTTTGACTAACAAAATGCACAATCAGAGACTACTTTGAAGTTTTGATACATTGAAAGACTATTTTGACTAATCATTATAATTTCAGGGACCAAAGTGACTATTACTCCAAATTTACTACGAACATGATGATACATGATTTGGTTTTTATTTCCTTATTATATTTCCTTCAATTTTTCAAACAAGAATTGGTGTTTTTATGTCGATCAATGTTAAATAAATGCGATATTTCAAATGATTAAATTGCAACATCTATAATAGTCACACCATTTTTCAATTGATTTTTTTTGTTTACAAAGCTTTAGCTCTAATCAATATTTTAAAAATTGGATTGGACTGACTAATAGAGCTGGAATCGAACAGAAAATCAGTAAGTTTACAGTTGGGTTGAAGGTTGAATTAGATTGACTAGAGTTGAATAGGACGTTGACAAATTCAACTGCTGCTGTTTCAACCATCATTTTTTATACTATTTTTTATACATTTTTATTTATTAATTGTCTATTAAACTATGGTTGAATCAATTCAACCACACCCTAAAATTAAGCTCCATCGATTTGATCAAAGTTACGATTTTTAACATGCAACGTTAAGACATGGTGGAAATTTAGTGAGACAAAAACAACGTGAAAAAGAATTTGTTTTGGCTTGTCTCATAAAAAAAATTGTTTTGGTTTGACTTCCAAAGTGACGTGTTATCCTGTCAGGGGCATGCAGACTGACAAATTACCTTCGGTGCCACGTGTCTAAACAGTCCAATTGGCTTAACGCAGAATATATACACGTGCTTAAACATTCAGCTTCAACTTCACTGTTTGTTGTTTAAGTTAATGAGAAATAAGAATTATATTATTTGAACAACTATTTTGTTGAAACTAAAGTAAAGTAATAAAGAGATAAAATAAAATAGGCGAATGTTAACTTGTGTCTTTAAGGACACATGTTAAGAAACTCATTATAGAAATATATGTATAAAAAATCGTGCATTTAAGTTCTTAAAAGCTAAAATATTATGATTTCCAATGCAAAATTATTTTTTCTGGATTCTTTAACATGTGTCCTTAGGGTACAAGTTAATATGACCCAATAAAATATAGTATAGATATGAATGAAAAAGTTGTCATTGTTACGATTAGTTGTACAAATATCAAGCAAAAATCAAGCATGCAAACCCGAAACCACATAATGTAATGGCTAGATATCACAAAATAATTTGGCTAATAATATCATTATCTTTATCTGCCCTCAACATCAATTTATAGCATTACGTAGTTTCTTTGCATAATCCCTACCTCCCTTCTAAAAAGATCTCATCTCCAATGATGCTATCACCAAACCCACTTTCTCTTTTATGTGCTATACTTCTATGCTTACCCCTAGCCATTTTTTTCACCACCACAACTACAATCACAATCACAAGTATAACAACCACTTCCTCCTCCACCATTCACATCCCTGATAAAAAATCAAACCCAAACCTCACAACCACTTTCTTAAGTATAAATACTCAACACAACAAATCAATCAAACCAACAACAATAGACGAATACAAAGAAGAGGAAACGTTGTTCATTGTAGCCAACCATACAAAGCGAAAAGCAACATGGCCAAGAAAAATAGCATTCATGTTCTTAACAACAACTCCTCTTCCATTTGCTTCATTATGGGAATCTTACTTCAACCAAATCCCAAAAAATTTGTACAATATCTACATTCATGCTGACCCAACATTCTCTTACGACCCTCCTTTTTCTGGTGTTTTCTCAAACCGTCTCATTCCTTCAAAACCAACAGCTAGATTCTCCCCCACTCTCACCTCAGCGGCGCGTCGATTACTCGCACGTGCTCTCATTGACGATCGTTCAAATTACATTTTCATCCTTCTATCCTCTTCTTGCATCCCTCTTCACTCCTTCAATTTCACTTACAACATTCTCATCAACTCAAGCAAAAGCTTCATCGAAATCCTCAACAACGAACCTAGTTCTTACGACCGATGGGCGGCGCGTGGAGAACACGCAATGCTCCCGACTGTAAAACTTGAGGACCTCCGCATTGGATCACAATTTTGGGCGCTGACACGTAAGCATGCAAGACTAGTTGTCAGCGATAGAAAGATTTGGTCGAAATTCAACAAACCATGCATACGTTTGGATACGTGTTATCCGGAAGAGAATTACTTTTCTACCCTTATTAACATGTGGGACCCGAAGGGTTGTGTGCATGCTACACTCACACACGTGGATTGGAAAGGGAGAGACGATGGACATCCTCGAACTTACGTCGCAGATGAAGTTTGTCCTGAACTAATTTGGTCTTTGAGAAGAGATAGGCCTAGATATGGTGATGACAACGGTGACAGTAAAGGTGGTTGGAGTTGGAGACGGCGTGATCCGTTTTTGTTTGCAAGGAAATTTTCAGCTGAGTGTTTACAACCGTTGATGGAGATAGCTGACGGCGTGATATTTAAGGACTAGAGAGTAGCAATCTCAATGGCAGCTTTCTAGAGTTTTAGGTTGGAGGACCATTGGAGAGGTTTGGCAATAATAAGAATGAAATGGACTAAAAAGGGAATTAGACCCCTGTGGCGCTGTAGGCTTGCTTGGTCTTGTACAAAGAAATTAGGTAAAAAGTGTTATGGTTACGAGGGTAAATGGATAGTGTAAATATCTATAATATTCACTCCTAGATTCTCCACTAATAAACTATGGATCTTGCTAACTAGTGTGCTCATAAAAATGTTTAAGGAAACTATAAATAGAAAATTTGTCTTGAAAATATAAGTTTTAACTTTTAATTAACTAATAATTACATAACTTTTTATAAAAAGTTACTTATTTTGATTGTTTAATGAAGGTACTGTTTAACATTGATTCTAACAATTGCTCATGGCCTCTATTTAGAGAGGGAGCGATTTGATTACAAACACATATAATTATTTTTTACCGTGCACACAGCACAAAACGGAAAAGGGTAGGAAAGAGGCGAGAGAAGAAACACTTAAATAATTCTTTTAGAGTTCAAACGTCAGAACTTACATATATTATAACATATATTATACAATGCTCTTAGCGCATTGTTCGCAAGACTCAAAAATAAATAGTCAATAACAATTTGTTTTTTTGCACATGTTAATACCTAGTTTATTTTGATCAATTAGTCTAGTAAGAATTTTATCATTTAAGGTGAATAAGAGTAGAACTTTGGGTTCAAATCTATCGATCCTTGTAATTCTTAAATTTATCTTATACTTTTTGCCCTTTTATTAATCTAAAATATCTTATTTAAATTTAATTAATATTTTAAAGCATTTTTATCTATATATAGTAGATTGACTTGGTCTTCTTATTAGTCTCAAGACACCTAACAGTGTAAATTAGGCATGCTAATATGCAAGTATTTTCATTAACACGCACAAATCCTATCTATGAAGGTATTGTGTTGACCATCTCAGACGCATAATTATTATGCAAATTCAAAAATTATGATCCGTCTACGATTTGATTTGATGACAAAGGTTAGAGTAGGTGCTACGTGGAAGAATATGGGTGTACTTTACCGGAGTGAGATGATGTATCACTGAATAACACAAGTTTGAGAGAGCTCAAGGGGGTTGTTTGAGGTTTTTTTTTTTAATGAGTGTATTTTATTTATTTATTTTACGATGGAGGACTCTTTATATATGTGGTTAGTTGTCGCCTTAACAAGGCGTTGTTAGGCGGGTTTGTCTTACTTGATGTGTAATATGGGTGATCTTTTAATGATAATCAAATGGTCCTGATAGTCTACGATTACTGCTCTTCGCCCTGTACAAAACGCTCGCACCCAGCTGAAAAGACATTAATGGCCCTGCGTGAGTTAAGTCACGCACCACTGACATGTGTGCGAGTTAACTCACGCACCTTAGCTGGTGGTCAGAGCTGAAGAACACACGGTTTTGCACATTTTTGTTAAGTTTTTTCACGTTTTTTGACTATATTTAAGGTAGATATAACCTATGTTACAGCGTATTGAATAAAGTAAATAAATGAATTAAAATAACTTCAGCGTGAATTCGAATAAAAATTGCGTATTGAATAAATTCAAATAAAGTTACGTATTACAAAAAATCGAAAAAATGCCTAATTAAACTCAACGTGAATTCGAATAAAGTTGCGTATTGAATAAATTCAAATAAAAGTTACATTACATTATATAGACGAGTCATTACATTACATTACATTCGTGAACGTTCCTTCCAACTACAACAATTATCTTACCACTGAATGGGGTAAATTCAAACTTGCTAAACAACAACTCTCAAGCATTCATCCGGAAGTTCTATTGTTTCATTCAAAAGATTAAATTCTTGTTAGCTTGGTTTAGATGATGGTATTCAAGTGCCAAAAGAATGAGGTCCAGTCCTTGACACTTCAATACCTTCATCTAAACCAAACTAACATGAATTTAATCTTTTAAATGAAATAATAACACTTCCAGGCGAATGCTTGGGAACTGTCGTTTAACAAGTTTGAATTACCTCATCCAGAGTAAGATAATTGTTGTAGTTGGGAGGTGCATTCCCTACCTAATCACAATCTTCTGGCGGAATCAGACTGTTGATTATATCTTCTGTTGATCTCAGCAACGTTACTCGCATATCTATCCACTAGAACATGTTGTGCTCCCAAAACATGCTCTTCACGTTTTCGTCGTTGGTTCCACCCAAGTGAACGATATTTTTCCCTCGTCGAGCGTTGGACGTTTATACTGAACGTATTTCACCCTCCTTGTGTCTCTGAGGTCGACTCCTTGGTTGAATTCATTAAGTTGATCCTTGAGACCTCTTAACGTTACACCAAGGCACCGAACGTTCAACCTCTGAGGTTCTCCGTCGTTAATTGTGCATGAACGTCAATCCACCCCGTCATTGCTTCAAATCTACACAGTAAGAAATTAAGAACAATCAATGAAAAACTCATTCAAATATTTCATCAAACACTTGAAGTTCAAATTATACATAAACCGTAAAACTCAAAATTACAACATTAACATACAAACATCTAACCACAATTAAGCAACATAAGTCATTTACATGTAACATTGTATCATTTCTTGCAAGCAAATTCAAAATTTAAACAAACCTTAAATCTAAAAAAAAACTACAACATAAACATGCAAACATCTAAACATTTAAGCAACACAAATCATTATCATGTACACATTGTATGATTTCTTGCCAAAAAAATCAAAATTTAAACAAAACCTATATCTAAAAAAATTCTAAATTAAGAGAAAAAATTTAACATATAAACATAAAAGTTTAATGGTAATTGATTATGAAGACTTACTTGTTATTGGAGTGTTGTTTGATTTGAACTCGAAGGTATTTTGGGTTTTGGTGATTTGAGAGAGATTTTAGATGAGAAATGAGGAAATTAAGTGTTCTGTCTTCTTTAAGACAGCACGTAGCGCCACTTAACTAGCGCAGTGCAAGTTAACTCACACAGCGTTAGTTAAGTGGCGCAACGATTATCACTTGTGCGGCTTAACTAGCGCATGGGCATTTTGGACATGGCTGCAGGGTGCAAGCGTTTTGTGCTGGGGGAAGAGCAATAATCATAATCTACAGGTTCTTTTCCTCTATTTCATGGCCCGATGTTAGCTTTGGCGGTCCAACTCTAGAGTAGGGGCTTTATTGGGCTTTTAATGTTAGAATTTCAACTTAAACTAAACCAAATTATGTTGACATTAACTGTGGAAACAAAAATGAAAGTAAGCACATATCTTTGGTCATTGTTCTTGTTTGAAGATATTAAACACTTTTGAACCTTGCACGATCTCACGGTGATGGTGTAAGTTTTACTTAAAGAAACTTTAAGCTTAAGGGACAAAAGGAAAGGAATTGCATTCCTATTAAGGATAGAAATAGGTTAGGCTGAGCTAGACTTTTCAAGGCTTAAGCCTGGCCTGTCATATTTTTTTAAAGCCTAAGTCTGGCCTGCGGCCTGTCATAGGCCTAATTTTTAGGTTTGAGTCTGGCCTTATAAAAGCCTGATACGACATGCTAGCCTGTTTAAAAGCCTATATCTTATGAACAACTTTAAATAAGCAATGTGATCTAAGTTTAATTGGATTAGCGAACTAATAGTTTAATTAAATTAAGCTCTCTTTTGATAATCAACACGAGGTTTTAGGGAAATCGACTATATATTGTATCATATTTCTATTATAGTTTATAATAATACATTTATATATGCAAAAAATTAATGTATACTAATAAAGCTTAAATTATTGAAAAAGTTTATAAATTTATATTTTAATTCAAATTACAAAATATAATATAATAATAAATAATATTATTCATATTACTTAAATAGGTCGGTCTAATAAGCTTAAAAGGCTTTTTGAGAGGCTTGTGGCCCGACCTTTTAAGCTAAATAGGCTTAATAAAAGCCTAGATCTTCTCTATGTAATAAAAAAGCCTGACCTGACCTGTCGTAGGCTAGGCCGGCCTGGTCTATTCCCATCCATAATTCCTATATATCTTTTGTCCATCACAAAATTATTTAAACATGCAAACAATAATGATCATCATAATGTACACGAGTAATTGTCATTTATTTACCGTAATGTGCAAGTTTTGACTAAACATTTTGAGTCAACTGATCATGTCTTTAAAGAAACGTACCTAATATAGAAATGGTAACTTTAATTAATTTTAGAATTAAAAGGACATTTAAAACTTTCCTTGAAATTCAACATTCAAAGCAAAGTCAACTACAAAAAGAAATATTCTTAATTCCATATGAGGATTCAAATCGCATAACTTTACAAAATAATTTGTCATATCAAAAGTGTGCAGAAGAAGTTTGAAGAAGCCGTTACACTTGAGAGAACTCCAACCATCTGTAATACTAGAAAAAACTTGTAGACGTTTTTTAGGTAGTAGAAGACAATTAATATCCATGCACTTTAGGAGTTAGTTTATTTTAGGAGTTAGTTTATTGTTTAATCTATAAATAATATAATCCATGAGTTCATTCTCATTCCAAAAACTTGCCTGCTACACCTGCCCTCATATGATAATACATTTTACTGGTTGTGATTGTTGATTTAAACGACGTAACTTATTTGTACATGTAATAATAATAAGAAGAACAACAACAACATTTTCTTATACGTTTTCTTTTGATTTCTGCATTTTTACGTTTGTGCGTTCTTTTTGTACATTCTTATTTCGTTTATCAACAATCATGTGTTTCTTGCGCCGCAAACTAATGCTTGTAATCTTAAATCTATCAACTAAAAACCCTTGAGGATGTAACTTGAATCCTTGATTGATCTTTAAACTCATTTGTTGAGATGATAAATTTCCATGTCATAAATCAGACACAATTGTAAAAATTAGACAGGACCATATTGATTTTAACATTTTTTCTATTTTTCTTTCCCCCTAGTCACCGATCATGCCACCAGAGACAACGCAGTATAGCACAATCAATATATTCAGTCTCATTTTAGATGCACAATGGAGATACTAACATCAATTAGATCATCGCTAAAAAAGACGAATATCAACTACTACTGTGATGAACAGGGGTGGGCCCCCCCACCCCATATTTTCAATGAAAAAAATTTATATACCACAACTTTCTATATTAAAATGTTGGGAACTTCTACGATGCACCCGTAAATTGAAGTGTATCGGTACTCTTATTTTTTAAATTTATAAATTAATGATCAATTTTACGAAATAAATACTTATTTGACGACATTTATATTTTAGAAAATATCATTTCATAAGAAAAACACATCATTCATTTTTTATAAGAATCATAGTAAATTTTTTACATATTATCGTATAAAATAATCAAAGTTCTCTATCATGAGCGATAAAAATTCAAAAAAATTCAATTTTATTTCGTTGACGTTTTTGGTGAATAAGATTTAATCATTATAATTATAAATGATAAAAAATAATATTTTTCTTCAAAAAACAACTCATTTAACTATAAATTTAAGGGTTTGGTGTACTGGTACACTCAAATATGTTGGGTGTACCGTAGAATTTGCCGTTTTAATATTGTTGACCTGTATTGTAATATGAAAAGTTAACATTAAACGTATTTACACGTAAAAGATAATTTAGTAGTTTGGTTGAGTACAACTACGTGCATACAAAATTAATTTAAAATTTAAATCAATTCAAAACTAAATTAATATAAAAATAAGATATTATTGATTTGATGAAAAAACACATCTAATCAAACTCCTACAAATTTGGGGGAACCATCATTGACTAAGGACAATATTTGTTTAATTTGGTGTGTAGTTGGAATGGGAGGAAGTACAGAGATTGGCAAACAGAAGATGGGAGAGAGAACAAGGACGCAGAGATGCTACAGAAGACATGTCAGAAGACTTGTCAGAAGGAGAAAAAGGTGACAATGTTGTGGACATGGTACAAAGTGAGACTCCAAGACAAAGATTCCAGCGTCAAACTTCTAACTTAGAAGTATGGTCTGATGATAAAAATGAAAAGAAGCTTTATATTGTCCTCATAAGGTAATCACATTCACTCCTCCAAAAGTGTTTAATTGACTTCTTTTGCTAAAATATTGTGTACACAAATTGCTTAGGTTTAGGCCATAGGCTGTGTAGTGTTTTTATATTTTTTTTAACTTGATATCTGGCCGAAAAACTAACTAATTCGATGGATCAATCTCATTGTCCATTAACGGAGGGTTCATTTAATGTCAGAGTAAAGACTATGCAGCCCTTAAGTCTGGTATCATGTTTAGTCTCTAACCATGTGACATGAGGTGTGAGTTATTTGTAACTTGTAAGTGATGCTTTCGATTGAAGTTGTATATTGTTTTATAAGCTATGAAAGAGTAAAGACTCAATTTGGTCTCTTACAATTTGAAAATGTCCAAGACTAGTTTGGTATTCTTTTGTCAATACTAAATTGAACCGCAAGAAAATTGTGATTGATTAAACTGAGTCTTCACTCCATATGAAATGATTGAAATCATTTTATTTTTGGGAAACAAAAATAATCTTTATGACAAGGATTACTCATTTGTCATGGTTGAAGAATAGCTTAGCTCTGCTTCAGATGCATTTTACTGCTTAAATAGGAGTCAGTTTTGAAGTATCACCAGCATGCATAATAAACCAACAATGATGGAATTTTGTCCATGGTGAAATATTCTTTTTGTAGTTTGGATTTGTTTGAAGATCAATGTTATTAATGAATACAATAAAATAAAATAAAATGAAAAAACATTGTAAAGTATGTACAATCAAGAAACCACATGATTTATATGGAATTTTAATCATTTATGTTTTAGAATATAGTTTCATTTTTTTTATCACTAATGATGTGAAGTTACATCTGGAAATGAACTCTAGAAATGTGTGAAAGTTTAATAGTTGCTAATGCTATAACCCTCCCCTTTTATTCAACAGTTTGCATGGATTGGTTAGGGGAGAAAACATGGAGCTTGGTCGAGATTCTGACACCGGTGGGCAGGTATTTGACATTCCTACGTGTATAAATTACAAATTTACATTTGAATTTATGTTTCTCCTCCGAATAAAATGCCATTTAATGTTTGAAGTAATGTAATATCAGATCAAATATGTGGTAGAACTTGCTCGTGCGCTTGCGAAAATGCCAGGCGTATATAGAGTTGATCTATTTACACGCCAAATCTCGTCACCAGAAGTTGATTGGAGCTACGGGGAACCTACAGAAATGCTAACCGCAGGTGCAGACGATGATGACAACCTCGGGGAAAGCAGTGGTGCATATATCATAAGAATACCATTCGGTCCGCGGGATAAATACCTGCCAAAGGAACTTCTTTGGCCATATGTTCAAGAGTTTGTTGATGGAGCATTAACACATATTCTCAATATGTCAAAAGCATTGGGTGAACAAGTCGGTGGAGGTCAACCTGTTTGGCCGTATGTGATTCACGGACATTACGCTGATGCTGGAGATAGTGCTGCTATTCTTTCAGGCGCTTTAAATGTACCGATGGTGCTGACCGGTCATTCGCTTGGAAGAAACAAGCTCGAACAACTTCTTAAGCAAGGACGCCAATCAAAGGAGGATATCAATTCAATGTATAAGATGATGAGGAGGATAGAAGCAGAAGAACTTTCTCTTGATGCTGCAGAACTTGTTATTACTAGTACAAAACAAGAAATTGAGGAGCAGTGGGGACTTTATGATGGATTTGATGTCAAGCTTGAGAAAGTATTGCGTGCTCGGGCCAGACGTGGTGTCAATTGTCATGGTCGATACATGCCAAGGATGGCGGTAATATGTTAACTGATGTTGCCTTAAAATTTACACGAGATTGAATGTTCAAATTGAAGTTATAATATTCCTTCAAAGTTTTGGTGTGCCTTTTTTCGCTCTTCCAATTTCACCCTTCATTTAAACGATTTTATTTACAACTGTATCTTTTTTATACAATCAAATAACTAAATTTGTAACATCCATTATTTTTATTGCGAAAAGCAGACACTAGCCTATTTGCGTGCTAGTGAGTGAGTATGTTGTTTTCTTTTTGTATCTTTATTTCATCGCGTAAATATTCCACTTTTGTTGAATGACTCAATGAAGTACACTCCTCACAGGTTATCCCACCTGGTATGGACTTTAGCAATGTTGTGATACAAGAAGATTGTCCTGATGTTGATGGAGAGCTTGCTCAGCTTACTGGTGGTGGTGTCGAAGGGTCTTCACCGAAAGCAGTGCCTCCAATTTGGTCAGAAGTAAGTAACTAAGAACCTTTTACTTTCTGACAACATTTTCAATGACATTGGTTATGCATTATGCACTTTCCTTTTTAAAATGCTTTTGCAAAAACTTCCTCACAAAATCTTCTCTAATGTTTATATTATCAGTGGAAATAGAAACAAGAAACACCAGAAGTAAACGAGCTCTAATATGTCTACATATATTCCACGATATGTCTAAATTGAAAAACTCTGTGCAGGTGATGCGCTTCTTTACAAATCCTCACAAACCTGTGATCTTGGCCTTATCAAGGCCAGATCCAAAGAAGAACTTAACCACTCTTTTAAAAGCATTCGGTGAAAGTCGACCTTTAAGAGAACTTGCTAACCTTGTAAGTTTACTTGATTCAACTTTCCCTCTCAGTGGAAACTATTCTTTAATTTGTACAAGAAGGACTAATATATTTTCGAACAGATGCTCATAATGGGAAATAGGGACGACGTAGATGAGATGTCTTCAGGAAATGCTAGTGTTCTTGTAACAGTGTTGAAGTTGATTGATAAGTATGACCTCTATGGACAAGTTGCATACCCTAAACATCACAAGCAGTCGGATGTTCCAGACATATACCGATATTCGGCAAAAACAAAGGTATATTGTTTACACTGACATTTATTAGAGCCCTTTGTTTTCCATGTTACATCATCATTTACAAAATGTAGTTACCAGAATGGTGTGACATGGCAAAACAATAAATTTTCATTGGATGTCAATGTAAAAGAAGTTTACACTGACGGTGCATATCCTTTAAATCCTTGAAGTTTATTACCTTTTTACACTCCAACTATACTAAGAACAGCTAATAATTTGAAATTTCTTTCAGGGTGTTTTCATAAATCCTGCACTAGTTGAGCCTTTTGGTCTTACTTTAATTGAGGTAGGTATTAACTAATTAGCTACTCGTGTTATATTGATCTCATTTCGATGTTTAAAGTGAATTCTTTTTATAGTCTGAATTTGTTCATGCTCGTGCAGGCTGCAGCACACGGCCTTCCAATGGTGGCCACTAAAAATGGTGGACCTGTCGACATTCATCAGGTAAACGATGAATTTACCGTTATATTAGTTACATGGTTCATGCAAAGACCTTCCTCCATGTAGTAAAATCAATCATGGTTATAAGTATCTTACCTTGCATGATTCGTATCTCGGTTCAATACAAAATTGAACCCAATCGATATGAATAATATCCCTAATGTGTATCTATTTTGGATATGAATCTCATATTGAACCCCGAGTTTTTCAAATGAATCATCATCTAAACTTAGTGTAGTCGGCCACCTTTTTTTTGTCAACTTTTTATACTCAGCCAATTTTCTTTTCTCATTTGATTTATAACATTAATTTTAACTTATTTTGATGTTCATTTACGGTATATTAGTTTATAATTTAGCTATGTCACTTGTTTTTACTTTTACTTGAAAATATCATATTTTTATTAGTAATACCTTGTACAATTCACAAGATTCTATTCACAATTTGGAAAAAAGTTCTCCTGATTCATGGTATGAATCTCAATTCAATAACCATGATGTAGACTCAAATTTTAATTTACCTGTTACGTTATGCACATGATTCTATGGATATATAATGAACCTTGTAGCTCATTATGTCTCTTTTTAATTTGTTAGGCTCTCAATAACGGTTTGCTTGTCGACCCTCATGATCAGCAAGCAATTACTAATGCATTGCTCAAGTTGTTGTCAGAGAAAAACCTGTGGCATGACTGCAGAAAAAATGGCTGGAAGAATATACACCTATTCTCGTGGCCTGAACACTGTCGAACTTATTTGACTCGAGTCGCGGCTTGCAGGATGAGGCATCCACAATGGCAAACTACTACTCCAGGAGACGATATAACTGTCGACCAGTCGTTCAATGATTCGCTTAAAGACGTGCAGGACATGTCTCTTAGGCTCTCTATTGATGGTGACTTGGCCGGAGCTACTGGCGGGGCTGATATGCAAGATCAGGTTAAGAGGGTACTAAGCAAGATGAAGAAGTCAGACTCTGGTGGTTTGAATGACATTGCTGAGAATGCACCTGGAAAATATCCTCTATTGAGGAGACGGCGGAGGTTGATTGTTATAGCGGTCGATTTGTACGATGATAATGGAGCTCCTGACAAGAATATGATCCAAATAATTCAAAGAATCATTAAAGCTGTTCAACTAGACCCTCAAACCGCAAGAGTTTCGGGATTCGCTTTATCCACGGCTATGCCAATACTACAAACAATAGAATTCCTTAAATCTGGAAAAATTCAAGTAAATGATTTTGATGCTCTGATTTGCAGTAGCGGGAGTGAACTTTACTATCCCGGTACTTATACCGAAGATGGAAAGCTTGTTCCTGATCCAGATTATGAGGCGCATATTGACTATCGTTGGGGATGTGAAGGTCTAAAGAAAACCATTTGGCATCTTACGAATACTCTTGAAGGTAGAGAAAAATCTTCTAGCTCTATTGAAGAAGATTTGAAATCAAGTAATGCACATTGCATCTCATACAAAATAAAGGATCTTAGTAAGGTACATGATGAAATTTATTTCAGTATTTTGATGAGTATATAGATATTTTAGTCTTTCAAATTGTAAGGGTCGGTCAATTCAATCCCTCAAATTTCGAAATAGCAATCAATTTCGTCCCTCCATCAACATACTTGTTTAGTAAACGTCAATTAAAAAATGTACACATTGAGTTAAATAGTCTTTTGATGCATCAAGACGAGCATAGAACCTTTAAATTTATACAGCATAATTTGAGAAAAGGACTAAATTGATTGGTATTTTTCAACTTTAGAGACAAATTTGTAACCTTGCAAATTTGAGGAACAAAATCGACCAACCTTTACAATTTCAAGGACTAAAATGTCTATTTACTCTTATTTTGACATTTTATGTTATTGATTGAAATGATCCTTGTAATTGTTATTTTCAGGCAAAGAGAGTTGATGACTTGAGGCAGAAGCTTCGAATGCGAGGCCTACGATGTCATCCTATGTACTGCAGAAGGTCAACATATATGCAGGTCATTCCACTCCTCGCATCTAGAGCACAAGCACTCAGGTAACTATTGATCATAATCAAGTAACAAAAGGAAATTCTTTTTTGAACTCATAGTACAAGACTTTCTCAAAATGAAGGCTCTAATGCTAACCAAGTGTACCAGTATTGTATCGGTGTCAGACACCAGACACATCTTCAATCTGAAGTTTCGATGTTACATTGGTTAAAACCAAACTAGATGAGTAGCTAGTTTTAAGGTTCAACCCTACAGTTTCCCCTCTTTAATCTGATGGAATTGGCTACTTCAGTGTTTGTGCAATTTTAGCTTGGTATGGTTTTATACAGTGGTGTCCACTAGTGGCTATAACAAAGATTTATCGCTATAGCAAAGCAGATTTTGAACAAATCGCTATTCTCCAGCGATATGTTATTCAGTACAAAATGTTGTCAAATAGCAGCGCTATAGCCTATAGCACTGCAATGTAGCAGAATTCGAACAGCCTTCTACTTTCTGCAATACGCGATTGATAGCAACAGTTTTATAATTGATTGCAAACAATACTTAGTGTTCAATAGTTTACTGATCACTGTTTTCTTCTAGGTATCTGTTTGTGCGTTGGCGACTGAACGTTGCAAACATGTATGTGATTCTTGGACAAACTGGGGACACTGATTATGAGGAATTGATTTCTGGAACACACAAGACAATAATCATGAAAGGTGTTGTGGCTAAAGGTTCAGAAGAAAAACATAGAGGTCCAGGAAGCTACCAAAGAGATGATGTTGTACCTGATAAGAGTCCTCTTGTTGCATGTATTACTGAAACAAGTGTGGAAAAAATTGCTAATGCTTTGAAGGAACTATCTAAAGCTCAAGGATGATGATGCTATTCTTATATTTTGTTTTATTATTACATTTTGTAAAAAAATAAAAAAATAAAAAATTGTACAATGACAGTTACCTTTAAAAATCACCAAATGAAAGTTTGATTATTATTTTTATTTTTTTGGTGACCAATGAAAGTTTGATTTAATTCTTTAATAAAAAGTATATGAAATGCACAGGTTAATTTTGAAATTTTAAACTAAAATTATTGTCTCAAATTTTAAGAAAAGGTAATGCTTGTGACAACAAGCTGGCCTCTTAACAGTTGTTTCACTTGTTTTTTTTTTTTGAGCAGCAGTTGTTTCACTTAGTGGGACCTGGTTCCTAACTTTACTAGGGATGAGTTTATTCTTGACATTTATTTTTAAATTACATTATAGGTATGAAGCATTAAGGAATGTTTAGGGTATTTAATTTCATTAAAATATATTAGGTACAAAAAGAAGATTCTCTGCTTCTGATCACATTTTCTCCAATAATGTTGTGTCCATGACAGATTTGGTCTCCCTAACTTTAAATTTAAATAGTCGTATGTTATATACTTGTGATATGTTTATATAGTAAGGGTCTTTGCTATCATGTGCAAATTTGCACATGTTAAAAAGTTTAAAGTAGGAACTTTGACTTGAAACTTGTGTTTTTTATATTAAATATGTAACTTTTAATCAATAATTGTTGATTTTCAATGAAAAGATACTATTTTTAGTTACTTTAACATGTGCAATATTCTACATGTTCGACAAACCCATATAGTAAATATCCCACTTCATTTCTCAAAACAAATGAAGGAAGAGACGGTGGATCATATCACTAAATATGTCTTAATTGTTATTAATTATTTTATATTATATTTCATATTTATAGTGTCTTGGTCTCTATAAATAGATAATATTGAGATGACTTTAAATAGAGAGAATCCAAACCGTCATTTTATACGCATGTTCTGATGTTTGTGCTCATTTCTTTTTTTCTATTTTCTGTTAGATATTATTGTTTGAGGTTGTGATATCAACTTAGTTGAGATTACCCTTTCCTATTGTGATACTTACAGATACTAATTTTGTTTTAAAAAATATATATTTGATTAAGAAATAATTAAATAATGTCATAATTAACAATCCTATGACGGGCACATATTTTTCTAGGTAAAAAATATTTTGATTATCTATAAATTATGAAATATAACTTTATTGCAGTTTTGAACATCAAAGTATCATGACTTTGTAATTTTTATCCCTATTTTAGTATAGCGATTATGATCCTTTATTTTTTCTCCATTAATTTTCTCTAAAATTTATGTTGAGAAGACACCATTTATTGACGTGCATCAAATTTTTATAGTTATTGTGATTTTTATTTAAAGATAAAAATTAAAACTTAACGGTGACTATCAAATTACAAGGCGAAAAATAATAATAAGTGGTCAAAATAACACAAAAAGTGAAGGTCAAAATTGCACAATTGCAATATTTGAACGACCAAAAGTGCATTAAGTTGATATAATAATATATCAAAAAAATTTGTCAAAAAATTGTACCAAATACACCCTTTGGTCGTTATTATAAACAAATATTCAATAATCAATGTATCTGGTATATATATAGATCAAATGTTCAATAAATTCCCTTTCAAAAAAATAATGTTCAATAAATTCGAAAAGTTGATTTTTGTTATTATTAGTGATAAGAGAGTGTACATTAATTTATATTGACTTATTTTTGCTTATCGTTTAGGACGGACGAGAATATGTTTATAAGATGAGAGGGACGTACAAGTAACAAAAAAAAATCTGATTAATTTGCACACACATGTTTCTTCATTTTTCGAAAATTCTCATTTCAGGAAACTTAGTCCTAAAAAATGAAATCAACATGCTGACTGTGTTCCATATCTAATTCACCTTTTTCACTTTACACGTGCTGTCCTCAAACTCTTGTTCCTTCAAACAACAATGATTGATAGCAACTCCAAGCACCAAACCACCTCACATTCCTTTGCATGTAAGGATTCAAAACTCATTCGTCAGTACATTTTCCTATGCCAAAGACCAAACTTTTCTTAAAAAAGTATTCATGAAAAACACGAAAAAGCATTGTTGTGATGTGTAAGTGTTTTTGTAACATTTGTTTATTGTTACCAAAAGATAAAAAAAGCACTCACAAAAACAAAACATTATCAATATCTCAGTTCTGTTCCTTTCTTTTTCTTTATTCAATAGTTTTTCTTTTTACCTTGCTATTCGAGCAATTCCAAAACCTCTTTCTCAATCAAAGTATCATTCTTTTTGGCCTATTATTTCAAAAAGATGACAACTTTAGTTTCCTTAACTCATCACTACTCAAAACACAAATGCTGTTTTGGTTTTTGTTCCAAGAACAATACTGAGAAAAGAAGAAACTTTAAACTTGCATTGGTGATCGTGTTTTCGGAGTTGTTTGAGGTGTAGCAGAAACATGGCTAGCACCAGTGGGACAAAGGGTCCTTTTGAAATCTCTAGACAACCTTCAAAGAGGATGATAAGGGCACCTACAAGGACTGTTGAGTTACCAAATGAAGAAAATATTATGGATAGTGAGATTGTTCCTTCTTCTCTTGCTGTTCTTGTTCCAATTCTTAGAGCAGCTATTGAGATTGAAGGGGAGAATCCAAGGGTTGCTTATCTTTGTGAGTTCTTTTTGCCATTTTTGTTTAATTATATTACATACATTTATGAGTTGCAAATTAATGTGTTCAATGAATTGATTTTGCCCTTTTTTTTTTTGTTATTTTGCTTAATTATGTTTATGAGTGTGAGAGTTATACACTATGGATTCCTCGGAAATTTGTGTGTAATTTATTATTATTTTTGAAAAGATTAAATTTGATTGTAGTTAGGGATTGAGGGATTGATTATCTTAAATAAGAGTTGTAAAAATCTAAGATAGACCAAGAAGTAAACACTTTTTGTTTTTTTATTTACCAAAATAAACGATATTCATTCATTCAAATTGATTGAGTACATCGATACAATACAAATCCAAATTCGCTAAAAACAAAAAGGATGAATCTGTGAACAAACTCACAACATAGATGTTAATAGCATAAAACGGCAAAGTACCTATGGCTACAAATATGACTAATATGACTATATTCATGTCTCCGGAATACTCATGTCTCCAGATCTGCAACATCGACGACGCCAAAGTCATTGATCGGATCTGCACTTGCTCAAAGTTAATCTTTCAACCTGAATCAAATAAACACCGCACTAAGACGGGAAATCAAAAACACACTGCACAAAGACGGGAAATCAAAACAAACAGAGTCGTTCAAGGACGACGAAATCACAAAAACAAACGAAAGAAAACAGAAAATATTTGAAATCACTTATTCAATTAGGATAGAAGGAAAAACAATTCGGTTTTTGGTCAAAATTGACCCTAAATTTGACCCTAAATCACCCCTTTGACAATAAGAAGAAGAAAAGGGTGACGGCTAGGGTTTGAGAAGGAGAGAAGAGAGAGAGGAAGAAAGGGGGAGATGTAACATTCTATTTGGAAACACTTGAAATCTAAAATTTGTATCACTCTTTATTGCAAGATTATAATTTTTTAGAGGGAGAAGGATTAAAGAAGAAATCTTTTATGAGGGGTAAAAGATTAGAAGAGCTGTTAAGATATAGTGGTTGAAAAATTTAGGTTCTTATGTTAATTCTTCGATGGTCGTTGGTGTTGATCAAAAGAAGCTGATCCAAATTGAGAGATGCATCCAGCACTGACTTCATACATTAAGTAGTTAATAGGATTTGGTTGTTGAGCAACATGAAAGCAAGTTTTTGTTTGTCAGTTGTCACTAACATGACAATTCTACTTTTTTGGACACTTATTGCTTTTGTTGCTGTGGAGATAACAGGTTTTGGAGAAAAACCTCACTGTTATGACATTTATGTTAGTTTTTACATTTTTCACTTTTCTCATGGTCAAGGTTGTCAAAATCGGGATTTTGCTTCAGGTCGAAAGGAAAAAGCAAAAGCGAAAATCGTAAAATTGCAATCAGAATCGATGGATTCTACCAAAATAAAAATAATGCTAAATATATGTTATAAAATGTAAATAGTCATAAATGACTCGGTTTAAAGTCCACAAAATACTTATACATAAATGACTAGAAAAAATGGACAAAATCCTGTGATTTTGTATGAATTTCACGATTTTGTGCGATTTTACTAGGATTTTGCCTGTTTTGGGATTCTGCTATAGATTTGAGTCGTTGAAGGTGAATAAAGTCACAAAATCCTGAATTTTAGGATTTAAGTCGGGATTTTGACAACAATGCTCATGATTATACTTACTTATCTGAATTTTCAGTAGATAAAGTTGCTGCTGATCTTGTTAAGAACCATTGTTCATATGAAAATGAGAAAACCAACTCTGGTTACTGAATTGTTACTTTGACATCAAAGACAGTTTTAAAGTCAACAAGTTCACATTCAATATCTAAAAAGTAGAACTTAGAAAACAAAAATGGAAGCCTAACTAGTTACTTAATACATCATGTAAAAGATGCTGTCAACTTATTGGCAGAAGAGTATATTATATATTAATATATTTTCTTTGTTTAATTAGGCCGCTTTCATGCATTTGAGAAGGCTCATACAATGGATCCAACATCAAGTGGACGTGGTGTTCGTCAATTCAAGACTTACCTGTTGCACAAACTTGAAAAGGTAAACTGACTAGTTTTGATTTCTCGCTATTCTTCAATATTTTACATTACTTCTTATTTGTGTCCAAGCTGGTAATGATGAGTGTCTCATGGTTGCAGGAAGGAGAGCTTACAGAGAAACATACTAAAAGAAGTGATGCCAAGGAGCTACAGAATTACTACCAATATTTCTACGAGAAGAGAATCCGGGATGGTGAATTTACTAAAAAACCGTAAGGCTTGATTGATCTTACGTAAACTTGCTTTTGCACGTTGTGTGAATCGTGTCATTTTACATTTATCTTATCTTCTGAATTTTCTTTTGTAGGGAGGAAATGGTTAGGAATGTTCAGATTGCAACTGTGTTGTATGAAGTACTGAAGACTTTGCTAACTCCACAAACTATTGAGGAGAAGGTGTGTTTTTATTTTATTATGTTACCATCTTCTGATACTTTTTATATAAGAATGGTGGGAACATGTACTGAGAATGTTATTTTTATGCCAGACAAAAAGATATGCTGCAGATGTTGAGAATAAGAGGGGACAGTATGAGCATTATAATATCCTTCCATTATATGCTGTCGGTGTTAAACCAGTGATCATGGAGCTTCCCGAGGTTTGTATGTCGCATACATGGATTTTCATTTTTGCTACTGCTAATGATATTACCTTCCTAATTTACTTGTGTTTTTTTTCCCTCTCTTTTCTATGAAATTATAGATCAAAGCTGCAATTGCTGCTTTAAGTAAGGTGGATAATCTTCCAATGCCTATCATTCATTCAAGACCTGATAATGATGATTCTACAATGCCTATGGAGAGGGTTAAAAATGTAAATGATATACTTGATTGGATTGCCTCCATTTTTGGATTTCAGGTAATGAATATTTCTCTTCTATGTATAGTTTGCCAATGAAAAATATTGTTTATATTTAATTTTTATGTGTATAACCAGTGAATAATCTAATTTAATGTATTGTGAATTTTGGAATAAAAAGAAAGGAAATGTGGCAAATCAAAGGGAGCACCTTATATTATTGCTTGCCAACATAGACATAAGGAATAGCCCTGCATCTAATGAGGTAAATCATTATTTCTTCAGAAAGTTTCCGCTTTTTTATGTATGCTTTTTAACGTAATATATTGGATAGCCAGGGTAATGCTAAACTTAAATTCTTTAATTATACTTCTCATCAATCATTGTACTGAACACTAAAGAAGAGTTTTTTTGCAGATCCGTGAAGAAACTATAGAGAAGTTGATGGCCACAACTTTCAAAAATTATGAGTCGTGGTGTCATTATGTGCGTTGTAAATCAAATATTAGGTACTACAATGATTTACGAGTTATAGAAGTGAATGCGTGTATCCTAAATTTCATTCTGTATAATAGCTCTGACTCATTTTGGTACATGCAATTTGTTTAACACTAGGTATTCAGATGGTCAAGACAGACAACAATTAGAACTGATTTACATTGCACTTTATCTTCTAATATGGGGAGAAGCTTCAAATATCCGCTTTATGCCTGAATGTCTTTGCTATATATTCCATCATGTAAGTTTTCCATAACCCTAATTCAAACTTTATTAATGTTGCACCATTCATCATTCTTCTGTTGTTCCTATGAGCCTATCATGATAACTCTTTTTTCTTCCTCCCAAAGATGTGCAACGATGTCTTTGGAATTTTATATAGCAATGCCTATCAAGTGAGTGGGGATGCATATCAGATAGTAACGCGTGATGATGAACATTTTTTGAGGGAAGTTATTACACCACTGTATGATGTTTTAATGAAGGTATGTATGCTACATAAATGATTCATTAGTCGTTTATGCATGTTTTCAAACGCGTTCCTTAAACTAATTTTCTGTGTTTGGTAACAAAGGAAGCAAAAAGAAGTAACAAAGGCAAGGCGAGTCATTCCAACTGGAGAAACTATGATGATCTTAATGAATATTTTTGGTAAATCTTCTACTGATATTTTAATTACATATCATATAATAAAATACTCAAAGCATTGCAAGAAACTGTTTTTAGGTTTTCTGGATACCAATAAGCTCAAATCTGTCCTTTTTCCAGGTCTGACAAATGTTTTAAGCTAGGTTGGCCAATGAATCTCAACTCAGACTTTTTCAGGCATAAAGATGAGACACAGACAGCCAATCAGGTCTATATCTATTTTCTCATTGCATTTTCTGATAAGCGATGTGAATACATAAATTGACATGGTTGCGTGATTAAACTGGATTAAACTTTTTGGTATTTTTGGGAAGCATTGGTCTTGTTCTAATTTCTTGGATAAGTTTGTATAAACTTGTTTCAATTGGAACCTACATTACTTTTTTAGAGACCTTTATTGAAGTATAAATTCATGTGGCAGGGCCGTGGCCGTACCACCACTGTACCTGGGAAGAAGAAGCCTAAAACCAATTTTGTTGAAGTTCGTACGTATTTGCATCTTTATAGGAGTTTTGATCGAATGTGGATTTTTTTCATATTGGCTTTACAGGTAACCTTAATACTTGGACTTGCAGTCCTTCTTTTTATGTTGCCTTTACCTGAAAACACTTGCATTTGGTTAAGACTTGGAATTTTACCATGCAAATTTTCTTTCATTTATGACAATAATTTTTTACAGGCAATGATTATAATTTCATGGAGTAACTTGGGACTTGTTGGAGTGCTCACTGATGAGGATGTATTCAAAAATGTTTCTAGTATATTTATAACATATGCTATTCTCAATTTCTTTCAAGGTACTAAACTCCTATATATATTTGCTTTTTTCTGCATCTACTGAAGGGTAAAATATCCTTTAGGGCCCATTCGATGATCAGGGTCAATAGGAACGAATATGATAAGAGAGCTGGATAATAATAGGATAGTATAATAGTATCATATCAAGTGTTTGATTCAACCTGAAGGCTTAGGTCATGACAGTAGTTGGAAACAATAGCAGGAAAAATATCAATGTGTGGAAAGATTAGCAGGAAAACATCGGTAAATGAAATATCCGCAACATACACTTGGAAAAAAAACACTAAAATCGGAAATGAAGTTTGTGGCATCAAGTGCCTTTAGGTATCTTTATTCTTTATGTTGTATAAAGTGCAACTTCTATTGTGATTTTTTTTAACTTTTTCATATATTGTCTAATTGCAGTAACTATTGATATTATTCTTATCTGGAATGCATTGAGGAACATGAAATTTACTCAGTTGCTTCGGTATTTTCTGAAGTTTGTGGTAGCAGCAATTTGGGTTGTTGTTTTGCCAGTCTGTTTTAGCAGTTCTCTGCAGAATCCAACTGGTCTAATACAATTTGTCACCAATTGGGCTGGGGACTGGGGGCCCCAGTCAATTTATTATTGGGCTGTTGCGATTTATATGATTCCAAATATAGTGGCTGCACTACTGTTTTTCCTTCCACCTATCCGGAGAACATTGGAGCGCTCAAATATGCGAATCGTTACCCTATTAATGTGGTGGGCTCAGGTCAGAAACACACGCGTTTATGTTTTTAGGCCATTTTACCTTTATCCAGATGCTTCGTTTATCTAACTTTGACTTTTACTGCAGCCGAAGTTGTATGTTGGTCGGGGAATGCATGAGAGCATGTTTTCACTAGTAAAGTAAGAGATAAATTCTTAGCAAATTCCTTTTAGTGCCGATTATATTCTTCTGAATGTTGCACGCATATATTATGCATCCATTATTAATTTCTTCTCTTTATATCATTTCCGCTATAACATACATTTTGTTTTGGCAGGTACACCCTCTTCTGGGTCATGCTTCTGATTAGTAAGCTAGCATTCAGTTACTATGTGGAGGTATTATCTCCGTAAATTGCGTGCTTTGTATTTTTTGTTACATATCTCAGTCCAGTATTAGTAATGAATTTGATTCGAAGTACAAACACAACCACCATTTATAGATCGGCTACAATACACCGATTCTAACAAAATACTTATTTTAAATTGTAATTCATTATATTTGTTTCTCTGATCTAATAAACTATCCTTTTAATAGATAGCACCCCTCATTGAACCAACAAAGTTAATCATGGCAATGCATATAGATAACTACCAGTGGCATGAAGTCTTTCCAGAGAACGGTAACACTTTATGACTCTTTCGCAATCTGTGTACATATTCTGTTATAGACTTATAGCTATATCTTCAACTCACATTCTGTAAATGTTACAGATATGCACAATTTAAGTGTTGTCATATCAATATGGGCTCCAATTATCCTGGTGAGTTGTGGAACAGCAATTTTGATTGACAAACTTTATCTATTTTCATTGCTTTCAACATTTTTTCGACTTAATTCATTCCGTTTTTAAATGCTTCTTTAATATAGGTTTATTTTATGGATACTCAAATATGGTATGCCATTTATGCCACTTTGTTTGGTGGGATTATTGGAGCTTTCAGCCATTTGGGTGAGGTATGTGTAGCATTGCAATAACTTATGTAACATCCTTGAGAACAAAAATATCGCAGTCTTCTTAAAATATTTGACCTTTTTTTTCTGATAATGACAGTACTAAATTCATATTGATGTTATCTTTTCTGTTAATTATCTTCGTAAACATTTTTGCATCTCTTAGATAAGGACACTCGGAATGCTCCGGTCCAGATTCCAATCTGTACCAAAAGCATTCAGTGAAAGCTTTTGGACTGGAAGAAACAGAAAGAATATACAAGAGGAATCGGTACGGCATTTCATGTTTCGACATGCTGTACTTATTCATGATGAAATTATTCAAGAGGAACCTTACTAATGGAGTTTCTTTTGCAGGATGATGCATATGAACGGGATAATATTGCATACTTCTCTCAGGTTTGGAATGAGTTTATAAATTCTATGAGAGAGGAAGACCTCATCAGTAACAGGTTCAAATTCAAACTGCTTCTTCGCTAAAATATCTTTCTTGAGATTTTTGAATTTCAAGTGTATAATCTCTTGACTACTAACTTTCCAGGGATAGAGATTTGCTTCTCGTTCCATACAGTTCAATTGATGTTTCTGTCATCCAGTGGCCTCCATTCTTGCTTGCTAGCAAGGTATGTCATTTGAGTTGCTCTGTAAGGCCAATAGTTTATATCAGTGTTGTCGATTGCAGATAGCGGACCATGGCTGAAAGGAAAAAATCCGCCATAAAACACCATGTTTCCACCATCATTCAGAAATTGGTCATGGTGGTTGTGAAGAAATCCACTATGGCCGATGTTTGACAACACTGGTTTACATTAATTTATTTACAGTGTCTTTTGTTTTCTTCCTAAACCGCTTTGAATATGTGATAGATTCCGATAGCTGTGGACATGGCAAAAGATTATAAGAAGGACGACGATGCTGAATTGTTTAAAAAGATTAAGAGCGATGGTTATATGTACTCAGCAGTTGTCGAATGCTATGAGACTCTCAAGGACATCATACTGAGCCTTCTGCTAAGTGCAGAAGATAGGCAGTAAGTATCGGAAAAAAATTACTTGATAGCCTCTGTTTGCCCGTTTGATTTTTTTCTTAATATAATCCTCATGATTTTTGGTTTATTTCTTGTATGATATAGTTTCATAGAGCTCATATGCGCCAAAGTTGAAGAATGCATAGAAGACGAAGTATTTGTCAAAGAATTCAAGATGAGTGGCTTGCCTTCACTCAGTGAGAAGTTGGAGAAATTCTTAACTTTATTGGTAACTTTTTGCCATTATTTTGTTACTATATAGTTCAATTCCTTCATGATGGACTTATTGAGGTCTTCTAATTTTTTTACCCTTTCTGTTGGCAGCGAGCTGAAGACAGCAAGCCGGAGTCTCAGATAGTCAATGTGTTACAGGATATTGTAGAAATTATCATACAGGATGTTATGGTTGATGGCCATGTGTACGTTTGAATTGATTTCGACAGATATTAGTATATGGATTTTCTTTTTTAAAACTATAATATATAATGGTTTATGATATTGGCTTGGTTCTTGTTTTCTTCAGAATTCTGCAAACACCTCAGCATAATGTAGACAAACAGCAGAGGTTTGTTAACATCGACACTTCTTTTACACAGAAGAGATCAGTGATGGAGAAGGTGGTCTTATCTTTCCAAACTCAACTAAACATATTACATTATTCTTTTCAATTAAGCTGTTACTTATTATTCTCCGTTTCGTTTCATTTTATTTCTGTAGGTTATTAGGCTTCACTTGCTTTTAACAGTCAAAGAATCGGCTATAAATGTGCCACAAAATATTGAAGCCCGCCGCCGTATTACATTCTTTGCAAACTCCTTGTTTATGAATATGCCAAAGGCTCCTAAAGTCCGGGATATGTTGTCCTTCAGGTTAGTCATTATTATATCTTTTTATTTTCATTTTCTTATATTTCCATGATGTGTAATTTCTCTGATTTCTGCTTCAGTGTTCTAACACCATATTACAAAGAGAATGTTCAATATTCCAATGATGAACTCAAAAAGGAAAATGAAGATGGAATTTCAATTTTATTCTACCTAACAAAGATATATCCTGGTGAGTATTGCTTTTATATGCTTCGTTGTCATTTCTTTTTCTTTAATGCATTTCCACTCATATTATTGCCATACATTAATGAAATGCAGATGAATGGGCCAATTTTGATGAGCGCATAAAAACTGAAAATCTTGAAGAAGATAGGGAGGAGTATGTTCGTCAGTGGGCATCTTACAGAGGACAGACACTGTCTCGAACAGGTCTTGATCATAGTGTGAATGTCACACACGCCCACGCACACACACACAGATACACACACACACACACACACACACGGATATTCCAATTTAGATGTTAATTTTCCGACTTTTTCTATTTGTTTTCTTGTAGTCAGAGGAATGATGTACTATTGGCAAGCGTTACTCCTTCAGTACCTCATAGAAAACGCGGGCGATAGTGGTAAGTTCACTATTTGATGTGCTGATTTTCAAATTCAAATCCCAAGATTTAGCGGAAACCATTCATTTACGAAAGAACTCTACAACATGTCTAATGTAGGTATTTCTGAAGGCCCCCGGTCATTTGATTATAATGAAAGAGATAAGAGGCTTGAACAAGCGAAAGCTTTGGCTGATTTAAAGTTCACCTATGTTGTTTCTTGTCAACTGTATGGTTCTCAAAAAAAGTCTAAAAATACTTTTGACAGAAGCTGCTACAATAATATTCTCAATCTAATGGTCACGTAAGTCCATACAACTGTTTTAGTCAACTGTATAAGGTCGTTTGTAAACTAAATTGGGATCGATGATAGTAAAGTGGAACTTTCAATGCAGGCACTCAGCCCTTCGTGTTGCTTACATAGACGAAACAGAAGACACAAAAGGGGGAAAGAAAGTCTATTATTCTGTCCTTGTCAAGGGAGGGGAGAAGTATGATCAGGTATGGACAAATCTATAAAAAAAAAATTAAAATAGAATCTGTTTAGATAAGGTTGAGTATGATCAAGTTGGCTTAAGGGTTTGTCATAATGATTCTATGTTGTATTGATAGGAAATATATCGCATCAAGCTTCCTGGTCCTCCGACGGAAATTGGTGAAGGGAAACCTGAAAACCAAAATCATGCCATTATATTTACTCGTGGAGAAGCTTTGCAGACCATCGACATGAATCAGGTAACTGTTCCTTGGACTTTAATTTAAAAAATAACTAAGAAGCGTTTTCTGTATAACTCAATGCTCATTCTCTCTTTATAGGATAATTACTATGAAGAAGCTTTCAAAATGAGAAATGTATTGGAAGAATTCCACGCACATAAAGGGCAAAGGAAACCAACTATCTTGGGTTTAAGAGAGCATATATTTACCGGAAGGTTTGCCTTGTTACAGTATTTATCTTGTATTTAACTTTATATGAATTAATTACTTCATGACCAATTTAACATGTTTTTATTATCAAAAATGTTATTTATTATATATGCTTATATCATGTTTCTTATTTGCAGTGTTTCATCACTTGCTTGGTTTATGTCAAACCAGGAGACCAGTTTTGTGACCATTGGACAGCGAGTTTTGGCAAATCCTTTAAAGTAAGTCCCAATTTGTTTCTCCTTAACTGCTTTCAAATTTGATTATGCATGCAAGTTATTATCAGTTTCCTTTGTCTACTTTGTTATGAAATCGAATTGAATTTAAGAATATCTTTGAAAATGTATTCAATATGCACATTATGTTTCATTAATTATAGTTTCAATTTTAATTCTTATCTGCTTTACTTAGGAAAGTCTTTTTGTTCTGATTAGCGGCGTTTTTATTATGAATTGTTTTGTTTTCGATATACCTTTACCCTTGTTAATCAGATAAATATCCTATACAAAAAATACAGAAAATAAAAAAAAAAATCAATGTTTTCATCAACAGCCTTATCTTGTATGTTTCCTTGCATAGTAAATTTTTTTGTTACATGTGTTAAGTAATCCACGTTCCTGAATATGCAGGGTCCGATTTCATTATGGTCATCCAGATATATTTGACAGAATCTTCCACATAACTAGAGGTGGCATAAGCAAAGCATCAAAGACTATCAACTTAAGCGAGGATATATTTGCAGGTACGTCAAGGTTGAGTAGAAACACTCTATTCGATGAATGGAAACTTTCACTTATTGTGCTTTTTAACATCTATAGGGTATAATTCAACTCTACGCCAAGGATATATTACACATCATGAGTACATACAAGTTGGTAAGGGGCGAGATGTTGGCCTGAATCAGATTTCACTCTTTGAGGCTAAGGTTGCTAATGGAAATGGAGAACAAACACTTTGCCGTGATGTTTATCGTCTTGGAAGACGATTTGACTTCTTCAGAATGTTGTCATTCTACTTCACCACTGTTGGATTCTATTTCAGTAGCATGGTAATTTTTTAAATTGTCTTTTGAGGATCGTATCATGAGAGTTAATTGCTAATAGTAATATTACATTCATAGAATGTACTTTGCTGAACTTGAGTATATCATGCTTTCATCCGATGTACGAGTTAGATTTTGTTGCACACACTTCCTAGTTTAAGAATAAAGAATAAAATAAAGGACATTAGAAATCCATAAATAAACTTGTAAATGGATTATACTGTGCTCTGAGCTATATAAATTGATTTCAATGAACTAACATGTATTCATGATGTGATACATCATTGTTCCTACAACTTGAGTGAGGTACAATACAATCACAAATTTGATTAGACGACTAAGTATGATATCAATAGGACTTGATTGATTATGAAAGCACATAAATCTTATTTTTCGTTGATTAAAATGGGTTTACACTAACGCATTTATTTGGATGTGACACATTATTCAGATAACCGTGCTGACTGTGTATGTGTTCTTATATGGACGATTATATATGGTATTAAGTGGAGTTGAAAGAGAAATTATTTCAAGTTCAAACATACATGAGAGCAAAGCCCTCGAACAAGCCTTGGCATCTCAGTCTGTTGTTCAGTTAGGCTTGCTGCTGGTGCTTCCCATGGTTATGGAAATTGGTTTGGAGAAGGGATTTCGGACTGCCTTGGGTGATTTCATTATCATGCAACTGCAATTAGCCTCTGTGTTCTTTACTTTCCAGCTTGGAACGAAAGCTCATTACTATGGAAGAACGCTCTTGCATGGAGGCTCTAAATATAGACCAACTGGTCGGGGATTCGTTGTCTTCCACGCAAAGTTTGCTGATAATTACAGGATGTACTCCCGAAGTCACTTTGTGAAGGGACTCGAGATACTTATATTGTTGATCATTTATGAAGTCTATGGCGAATCATACCGAAGCTCAACTCTTTATTTCTTCATCACAATCTCAATGTGGTTTTTGGCCATTTCTTGGTTATTTGCTCCATTCTTGTTCAATCCTTCTGGCTTTGATTGGCAAAAAACGGTGGATGATTGGAGTGATTGGAAGCGGTGGATGGGAAACCGTGGTGGTATTGGTATTCCATCTGATAAAAGCTGGGAATCTTGGTGGGATGAAGAAAATGAACATCTGAAATACTCCAATGTCCGAGGGAAAATACTTGAGATTGTTCTTGCATGCCGCTTCTTTATCTACCAATATGGAATCGTCTACCACCTGAATATTGCGCGTCGTAGCAAAAATATTCTGGTACAACAACTTGTTTTCTTTGTTCTATCTTAATTTTTGCAAATTTTACCCCTCCGTCTAACTACCTTCGGTTTTTCTTATTGTAGGTATTCGCACTTTCTTGGGTTGTTTTAGTTATAGTCCTTATTGTCTTGAAGGTATGTACTTTTGTAACTCAGAGCATATCGGATGTACTATTGCTTAAGTTAAAGCCTAATAGCATACAAATTTTAGTCAAAAAACATTTCTTTTTGATCAAGCAAGACGAGCTTTAGTTTAGCATAGTTAAAATTACAGCATGAATAAATCTAATTTCTGATGTTTGGATTAACTTTCATATGGGCATCAGATGGTTTCCATGGGTAGACGAAGATTTGGTACCGACTTTCAGCTCATGTTCCGTATTCTCAAGGCACTTCTGTTTCTCGGCTTCTTGTCAGTAATGGCAGTGTTATTTGTTGTGTGTGCGCTTACGGTATCAGATTTGTTTGCTTCCGTTCTTGCCTTCATGCCCTCTGGATGGGCCATTATTCTGGTAAGCTAATTTTTTCTGCATCATATCTAACGACCATGTTTGCTCATTTTTCCGAGTTGCTATTGTACGATATATAAATTTGCTTCTTTTTGTTTTAGTCTCTGCAAAAAAAAGTTGCGTTTTAAATATGGTTTTAATCCCTGAAGCTATAACATTTTTTTCTTTCTCTTTTGCAATCAAGATTGCACAAACATGCAGGGGACTCTTGAAGTGGGCGAAACTATGGGCTTCAGTGAGAGAGCTTTCAAGAGCATATGAATATGTAATGGGATTGATAATTTTCATGCCAACAGCTGTTTTATCGTGGTTCCCGTTTGTGTCGGAGTTCCAAACCCGGTTGCTATTCAATCAAGCATTTAGTAGAGGACTTCAGATTTCAATGATTCTTGCTGGAAAGAAAGACACTTACAAAACTGAATGATGTGTTATCATATTTTTCAGGTAACATCTTGCATTTCCTATATGATTTTAATTTATATGCGCCGTCGTCAGTGTAAAGATTTTTTACACTCGTAATTTTTAGATCATTAAAACCATTTAACTTTAACGATAACTACTTCTAAACTCGTACATATGATTGGTTGTGAATTGCTGATAGTGTAAATTTTCATCTACTCACTGATTCCATATTTTTCAAATGTAGGAAGGAACCGGAAGTTTTCGGTTTGAAGAGAACATGAATTTTTGGGAATTCTGATTATTTCCTTTCCCTGTTAGGCTCAATTTTACTGACTTAGAACATAGAACAGGAATGGAAAATTCAAATACAAAGTCTAGGCAATGGCTAAAACAGCATTTTTATTTTACATTTTGAAATGACATATTTATGTCAGCATTGTATATGTATATCATATGAGTATAGGGTAATATTTATTTATTTATGTTAATATTATCATAGAAAGAGATTCAGACAAATCATTATACCTCAATTTAATTCAAGAAATTCTTTTAATTCGTGTTTTCTTATATATCATGTTAGGATTTTCCTAAACCCTATAACCAAGCCAAGTAAAGAGTATATGTTAACTTTTCAGGACATTTTCTAATCTATGATTTCAATATAAGGATTGTAACTATTTTATAAGTGATTGAGTACTAGAATGGAAGATGTGATTAGTTGAAAAGACAATCTAATATGTTAATGAAAACATTTTAATATAGTTACAGTACTGTTTTTTCTTTTTAGTAATTAGAGACAACATAGAAAGCATCATATATTACAAAAGTTGACATTTTTCACACTAAAATTTGTCGACAAATATGTCATCACTATTGCCAAAGAAATCAAAACATTGATATATATTGAATACTGTGAACATACAGAGCCATAGACAACATAAGCAAAAGTCTTCATTCTCCTCTTGTGTTGTGGACTTAATTTCTCATTATATCTAAACAAGTTGCGGCTACACAACATGTAAGTCCATGTATATTTTAGTACCTATTTCCAATCAACGAGAAATAACATTAAAACTAGTTCCACCTTTCTCTCGGAGATTAAAGTTTGTTGGAAATTTCATTTTTATTGCGGTCCATCCCTAGTCGTCTAATTGCGGTATTTGGGTTGCCTACATTGCAGCCTTCCAACACCTTCATTGTGTTGAGTTTGAAAGGATAGATTTAGTCCTACGGAGTTTATAGATATGGGATGTGTAGTTTTTATAAAGTCTGAAAATTGCTTTTCTGACATTGATAACTTCACAATGACACAAGAAAATTACCCAAATGCCCCCAGCGGTAGTTAACTACCGTTGGGCTAACCGGCAGCAGTTAACTGCCACTGGTGTCAGCGGTAGTTAACTGTCGTTGTGTTCGTAACATAAGAACAGAACAGACATAGGAGTTTCCAAAACTCCATTGTTGCGTTTTTTGCTTCCATAGGTGCGAATTTCACAAAGCATAAGCCATTCCAAGTCAATTTCAAGCACAAAATCAAGTAAGTTTTTTGAATCCTATTGCATTGCTATTTTGTGATTGATTTGTTAGTTTTTTTTTGGTTAAATTGCGATTATAGAGGTTTTATTGATTTTATGATGCTATGATAGTTTAGGCTGATAGAATTGATAGGTTTAGGTTTTGATTTTATGATAAATTAGGTTTAGGTTAGAATTGTTGTTAGAATTGTTGTATAATCGTTACGATTAGTTAAGTTTTGTTATGAATTTTTGTTGTTATGAATTTGTGATAGACTTGTTACGATTAGTTATGGTATAATTTTTGGATTAGTTTAATTATTGATGAATTATTGTAGAATCGTTACAATTAGTTTAGGTTTTGATCGTCAATTTGTTTATGTAGATATGTCTCAGAATCAAGGAAATGTTGAGTTGAACAAAAAGGAGGGTGATGACAAGAATAAAGAAAAGTCACCTATGACTTGGCACGGAACCACATGTGATGGTTCCGTAAAAAAGAAGAATTTGAAGGTGCTGGTCTACAATTAGTCGAGGTTGAGAAGGAGTGGGAGGACATGCTATTTTGGTCCTCAACCAAAAGCAGATGCCCCAGGGACTGTAGCGGGCAACCCAATTGACTTGTGTGACGAGGAAGATGAATGAATGTAATGGCTTCTAATGCCTAATTGTGTTTGGATCTTTTTTTATGGTTTTTTTATATGTCGCGCACATTTTGCTACATTTTGCTTGACATTATGGTATTTTTCATAAAAATCGCGTTTTGAATAATTTCGATTAAAAATTGCGTATTCGAATAAAGAATGATTAAATCTAACGTGAATTCGAATAAAAATTGTGTATTCTAATAAAGACTGATTAAATCTTATACGAAGGTATTCGATATTATAACTTATATAGCTGATTCTCAATAATACATGTTCCTAACTTATATAGACGAGTCATTACATTACATTACATTCGAAAATGTAGCTTCCAACTACAACAATTGTCTTACCCCTGAATGGGGTAAATTCCAACTACAACAATTGTCTTACCCCTGAATGGGGTAAATTCAAACTTGTTAAGCAGCAGGACTCCAACATTTAACTGACATTACATTATGATTTTTGTTGAATACTGTTGGTAGAGATTCAATTGGGTAGTGTTTGTGATGATGAAAAGTGTTTAAAACTTAAGTTGGGGTCATGATTATGGGTTAACGGGTAGAGAAATCAAAAAGGAGGAAGAAGGGTTTAAAGAATGGGTTACTAATTTTGAAAACAAAGAAAAAGGTTTAAGAGGTTTAAGGAATGGATTTTTAAGTGAAAAAGTTAAAAAAAAGAAAAGGGGTGTTTGGAATCATAACCCATGAGTGAAAAAGTGATTATGAAGAGTAGTGAAAACGGGCCAAGTTTGGATTTGGGAGTTTTGGGAGAAACGTGGATTCACACGCGGCGTGTTTTGCCTACGCGCCAAATTCAATTGTTTTTTTAAGAGAGATAAATCTCTCTCCAGGGCTCTTTTAAAGTCACTAGCTTGACCCTACCTAAGCTAGAACCTTTTTTTTTCTATGATTTCCTACTGCTGATTTTCCTGATTTCTCTTTTCTATTCGGATTATCTGCACTAAAGGGAATAGGGGGTTATAGCAATTTGTGTTAGTCTTAACTCTTTTGTTGCTCTTAATCTCCCTATTTTAATGCTAGTCTTAACATTAGTAGGTTCAGAAACGTGACTAGTATTAATAGTCATCACAGTGACTGGTTTGACAATTAACACTTGCTTAGTCTCTTCATGCTCAGGAGATTCATCCTTATTGGGATAAATCTCCTTTTCTTTCACCGATGAGCTCTTACTAAGGTTTCCTAAGTTGTGAATTTCCCTATTCTTAATGTTATCAGCCTCTTGAGAGTAAGAACACTTAAAACACAAGAATTCACTTTCATGTACAAGAAATAACCATTTTAGAGAAGACAACAAAAAAAATTATGTCATAATTTATAATAAAAACAAGCCGCTTAATCATGCCCTTCGCAATAAAACATAACAAAAGAATTAAAGTCCAAGGGAGTTTGGAAACACTACTACTCAAGACACTTTATTAG